>ERZ1106969.15-NODE-15-length-192470-cov-12.437003_pt1 | contig 192470 bp, 161 predicted proteins | sample MGYA00403685_ERZ1106969 | MGnify/ENA primary metagenome ERZ1106969 (study PRJEB35170, sample SAMEA104062416) | human gut metagenome | biome: human gut; feature: human-associated habitat; material: faeces | place: Denmark | collected 2012-05-18 ...
CGGCGCCGGTGCTAATAATGCACTTTTTTCAGGACATTTTCATTTTTGCTTTACATGACTATTTCTTTAACTTTCTGACTTGCGTTACAGTTCACAGCCCTGCCGGTCTCTTCTTATTTTCCGCACAGGAAATCCCGCACCGCCATTCCTGAGCCGTCTATGTGCGGGATCTGCGCGTCTTCGTCATTTATTCTTTAACCAATTCTTTAATCTCCGATATCGTCTTTCCGCTTTCCTTTAGCCTTTTGATCCGTTCTATTCGTTCCACAGTCTCGCCCCGCCGATACCGCCTTGTGAGATTCTCTTCCTCCTGCTCAAAAGGAAGCATGCCCTCTTCTGTATAATACTTCAGTGTACTGTAGCGGCAGCCGGTAAGTCTGGATAGTTCACCGATCGACACATACTCAGAGCTACTGATCTTTTCCATGCTTCTCTGTCTTGACATTCCATCACCTACCTGTAAACCGGAACCAGATTCGCCCCCTGAACTGGTATTTTGTAATAGACCCTTGTCATTGGGAATACCCGGTAATAGTAGTTATCTACCTTTAAGAGCGTCTCCGAGCCATTCTTGGCTTCCTCTACATAGTGGCCCTTTTCGGAGAGATAGGTCATCATTGCCAGACGCCTGCCCGCCACATTCGTTCCAAGAACAACGAAATCAATGAAAACGGCCTGTCTTCTGTCCAAAAATGGAAATAATAAATTGACGCCCTCCATATACGGGTTTTTAAAGAAGTTCTTTTTCGCACCCAGCAGCTGCTGCGACAATTTTTCCGTCCACCGGTAAATGTCTGAATTCCATACCACTCTGACAACCGGATCCTGCGCTGCCAGTTCAATCATACGGACAGACAGTCTCTCCTGCTCCTGAACAGAAAATATATCATGGATACATCCGCTCTCTCGGAACAGCCACACCAGACATGCGCATTCCAGGGTCACCGCGCCGTCCTCCAGGATTTCAGCACGGACGCCCTCAACGATACGCTGGTATTCTGTTCCGTCGCTGCTGTAGGTTCTGAGGTCCATATTCATGCTGCTGTAGTTAATATCGCACGCCAGAATATCCGGTATCTCATCGAGGACGCCCCTGGCCTTCAATACTTCCGCCATCTCAGTCTCCAGACCGTGGGCGTCCTTCCTGCCGATGCCGCGAATCTCTTTAAATCCTGCATCCAGTTCCTCTTTTACAGCCTCTAAATCAAGATGATCCGATAATATAAGCCTCTCCAGAAGCTTTGCAGCCGCAATTCCGCGGCAGACCGCACTCTTGGCCGTGGTTGTATGTATGGAATCCTGGCCATCCAGACCAACCAGGGCGTATTGTTGTGATAATGTATACTCATTCATAGGATATCTCCTTTCGGCTTACGCCAATTGATGTTTGCCTGCTGTGCTTGTTGATTGATTTTTGATGATTGATACCTGCTGCTTACTACTTATTACTTATTACTTAGGTTATACCACTATACTCTCACAATTTCAATGCATGCTGTTTTATATTTTTCTTACAAATCTATGAACTTGATCCACAATACAGAAAAAGCCGTCTTGCCTAATCGCCTTTGCGTAAAATCTTCGCTCTCCTTTCACACAAAAAAGCCGTGATACGGGAACCAACTCTTCCATATCACGGCCTGCTGCTGTTCTTACTGTTCTTACTGCTATTTCTTTTAATACCACTTACTCTTTATCTGCTTATATATTCCCTCTGCATCCAACTCATACTTATGAATTAGTTCTGCAGCCGGGCCGGACTCGCCGAATACGTCACGTACTCCGATTTTAAAGACCGGTACCGGAGCATTCTCGGACAGGGAGTCGCAGACAGCGCTTCCAAGTCCGCCTATGATGGAATGCTCTTCCACAGTCACCACGCGTCCTGTTTTCTTCGCGGATTTAACGATAAGCTCTTCGTCCAGAGGCTTAATGGTATGAATGTTGATCACTTCGGCGTCAATTCCGTCTGCGGCCAGAAGCTTTGCCGCTTCCAGTGCGTGGCCAACTTCCAGACCGGTAGCCACAATAGTCAAGTCGCTGCCTTCTTTTAAGACTACGCCCTTTCCGATCTTAAATTCATACTCCGGATTATCATTGATCACCGGCACAGCCAGACGGCCGAACCTCATATAAACCGGGCCCTCATACTCGGCCGCGGCCTTGACGGCGGCTCTCGCTTCCACGTCATCGGCCGGGCAGATCACTACCATGCCGGGGATCGTTCTCATCAGAGCGATGTCCTCGTTGCACTGATGTGTCGCGCCGTCCTCACCGACGGAGATTCCTGCATGAGTCGCACCAATCTTTACATTTAAATGCGGGTATCCGATGGAGTTTCTAACCTGTTCGAACGCTCTACCGGCTGCGAACATGGCGAAGGTGCTTGCAAATGGAACCATGCCTGTTGCAGCAAGGCCGGCGGCAATGCCCATCATGTTGCATTCCGCAATACCACAGTCGATATGGCGTTCCGGAAATACCTTCTTGAAAACTCCCGTCTTTGTCGCGGCTGCCAGATCGGCATCCAGGACCACGATTTTGTCATTGAGCTTTCCCAGCTCCGCAAGAGCGCTGCCATAGCTTTCTCTCGTAGCGATCTTCTTTACGGATTGTTCTTTCATCTCTGGCATAACGCTTCACCTGCTTTCTCCAAATCTGCCATTGCCACCTGATACTGCTCGTCGTTTGGAGCAGCACCATGCCAGGCTACAGCTCCTTCCATGAAGGAAACTCCCTTGCCCTTTAAGGTTTTTACAATAATGGCGGTCGGCATTCCCTTTGTATTTCTTGCCTCTGCAAATGCCTGCTCGATCTGGGCGAAGTCATGGCCGTCGATGCAGATTACATGGAAATTAAATGCCTCAAATTTCTTGTCAATCGGATAGGGGGAGCAAACCTCATCCACCGGGCCGTCGATCTGAAGTCCGTTGTTATCCACAATCACGACCAGATTATCCAGCTTTCTGTGACCTGCGAACATCGCAGCTTCCCAGACCTGGCCTTCCTCGATCTCCCCGTCGCCAAGGAGTGTATAAACACGGTAATCTTTCTTCTGTAGTTTCGCAGAGAGTGCCATTCCGACCGCAGCAGAGATTCCCTGTCCCAGAGAACCGCTGGACATATCCACGCCTGGAATATGCTTTCTGTCCGGATGTCCCTGTAAATAGGAACCGGTATGACGCAGTGTCTTCAAATCCTCTACCGGAAAGAATCCACGGTGTGCCAGTGTGGAGTAGTATCCGGGCGCCACATGGCCCTTCGATAATACAAAACGGTCACGGTCGTCCTTTAAAGGCTGTTCCGGATCGATGTTCATTTCTTTATAATAGAGCCAGGTAAATAAGTCCGCTGCCGACAGTGATCCGCCCGGATGGCCGGACTTTGCGCTGTGAACCGCCGTCACGATGCCTTTTCGTATCTCATTGGCTGTTTTTTCTAGTTCCAGATAGTCGCTCAATCCCGTGTCCTCCTCTTACTCTCCGAATACTGCCTTATAATCAGCCTGGAATTTTGCGATTCCCTGATCTGTCAGCGGATGCTTTGTCATCTGCTCAATTACGCTGTAAGGAACGGTGGCGATATCGGCTCCGGCAAGGGCACAGTCAATAACATGGATCGGATTGCGGACACTTGCTGCGATGATCTCAGTTGTGATTCCCGCCACATTGAACATTTCTGCAATGGTTTCGATTAAATCGATGCCTGGCATGGAAATATCATCGAGACGTCCTAAGAATGGAGATACATAGGTCGCACCGGCTCTGGCTGCCAGCAATGCCTGGTTCGCACTGAATACGAGTGTTACGTTTGTCTTAATGCCTTCCGCGGTCAGCACCTTAACGGCCTTTAAGCCTTCTACTGTCATCGGAATTTTAACTACCATGTTCGGATGGATCGCAGCAATCTCACGTCCCTCTTTAATCATGCCTTCTGCGTCTGTCGTGGTAGCCTTCACTTCGCCGCTGATCGGTCCGTCTACTATGGAAGCAATCTCTCTGATAACCTCGTTAAAGTCTCTTCCTTCTTTTGCAATCAGAGATGGGTTTGTGGTTACTCCACAGATCACTCCCATATCATTTGCCTTTCTGATATCCTCCACTTTCGCTGTGTCAACAAAAAATTTCATCGCTGTTCTCCTCTTCTTTTTTATTTTTGAATTAATTTCTTCCTTCGGTTTATGTATTAATTCAATTAATTAATATTTCTAGTTAAACAATACCACATTTTAGGAAAATGTCAACAGAAAAATAGAAAAAAACGGCGATTTTGATTTTACTCAAAACCGCCGTCTCTGATAACAGCGCTTTCAGTCCGCGATCCTTTCGTGTTCCCTGGTGATCTGCGCGATCGGGCACTTCTGCAGCCCATGTTGTGTACAATAAAGATATAAATACCCGCCCTTCCTTACCATTGGCAGTCGGAATTCCGGGTTCTGCTCCGGATACAGCCGGTTTAAATAGATACGGTCATGGTAGACAAGGGCAGCAAAAGAAATATAATGATCCTTGCGCATATCATGATTCACGGTCACATAATACTCCAAGTCAATTTCCCTCAGGACAGCCTTATGTTCCTCCGAGCACGAAACCGGAATTAACGGTTTTAACTTTCTCCCGCAGCAGGAAATCGACGCGTTTCCCGTGCTTACAAGAATATTGCCGCAGGTAGGACATACATAGAAGAGTGTTTTTTCCAGCTTGCCCACATCCGGGCGGTTGGGACTCAATTCTCCCTGAAGCAGTTTTAATATGTCGGCGCCCAGCACCGTGGACAGATCATCCCACAGCGATACATCCGGACAGCCCAGACCACGCTCCCACTTGGAGACAGTCTTGTTGCTGATTCGTAAAAGGTCAGCAACCTGCTGCTGCGTCATTCCTTTTTCTTTTCGGAACTGCATAATCAAGCGGCCCACTTTTGCACAATCCATTGTATTTCCTCCATGCCATAAATACTGCATATATATACTGCCCATATCGCACTTTATTGCAGAACACCGCCCGTCACCCGCACACCAGCCACTCATTCCGTGGATAGTCATGGAGAACTTTGGCGCCGTTCACCGTCATAAATATCTGGTCCTCGATTCGGATTCCGAATTTTCCGGGCAGGTAGATGCCCGGTTCCACGGAGAACGCGAGTCCGGGCTCGATCACACTTTTATCGCCGGAAGCCGCGCACGGTTCCTCGTGGGTATCGATTCCGATCCCGTGCCCTGTCCTGTGGGTGAAATACTCCCCGTAGCCGGCTTCAGCGATCACACGTCTCGCCGCGTTGTCAACATCCTCCATCCGTCCGCCCAGGACGGCCGCACCCTGTCCGGCCTCCAGCGCCGCCAGCACGATTCCATACACGGCCTCGAACTCCCGTCTCTTATCGTTCTCTCCACAGCCACCGTAGAAATAAAAGGTCCTCGACATATCTGAGCAGTATCCCCTGTATTTGCCTCCAAAATCCACCAGAAGACACGCATCCGCTGAAATGATGCCATCTTTTCCCGTATAATGAGGCACCGCCGCATGGGCTCCCGCACAGACAAGGGCTCCCGCCTCTGATATCCCCCGCAGTTCCATCTCCCTGCAAAGGGCATCGGCAAACGCTCCCTCCGTTTTACCAATCCAGCCGCTGCCGGCCTTCATAACCGCCTTTAACGCTTCCGTGCATCTGCTGCAGGCTTCCTCCATGAGGCTCTGTTCCTGTTCATTTTTATATCGTCTCATCCAGCCCAGGATCTCACGATGGAGGACAAAGCGTGTTCGGGCAAATGCTTCCTGCAGCGGAACCAGGAATCCAGCCGGCATTGATGCGCCGATACCTATTTTCCCGTAAGGAAGCCTCTTTTTCTCCAGCTGCTCCAGAAGTAAGGAGACCGCATTTTCGCCGTCCTTCCATGTAACCACTTCTGTTTCCGGAATGCCCCATCCGGCCACCTCCTGTCCGTATACGTCGTTGACAAACAGGAAGTCTCTCCCTTCCGCCGGCACCACGTAAACATTCAGACGCTCATCCGACATCATGCATTTTCCCAGCAGATAGACCATATCTGAGGATGGCGTTATGAGGAGCAGGTCAACGCCCTGCTCCTTCATGGCCTCTTTTACTCTCTCATTTACAGATTTCTTCAATTGCCTCCAGCTCCTCCTTTGAAAATTCTGTCCTGTCGATTATTTTTATATTCTCCACAATCTGCTCCGGCCTCGAAGCACCGATTAACACGCTCGTCACGTCACCGTCTCTTAATACCCAGGACAGTGCCATCTGGGCAAGCTTTTGCCCTCTTCCTTCCGCTATTTCATGAAGAGCACGGATCTGGGACAACCGCTTTTCAGTCAGCGCACTCTCCTTTAAAAAACGTCCGTCTCGTCTGATCCGGCTGTCCTCAGGGATTCCATGAAGATACTTCTCAGTCAGCATCCCCTGGGCCAGAGGGCTGAATGCGATAATGCCGCAGCCGTGAGTTTTTGCATACGTCTTTAATCCGTCTGTCTCGATATGGCGGTCGAATATATTGTAGCTGCTCTGATTGATGATAAACGGACACTTTAAATCTGCCAGTATCGCCATTGCCTCTTTCGTATGCTCCTGATCGTAATTGGAAATGCCTGCATACAGAGCTTTTCCGCTCCTGACGATCTGATCCAGCGCCATCATGGTTTCCACGAGAGGCGTATCCGGGTCCATGCGGTGATGGTAGAAAATGTCCACATAGTCCAGCTTCATCCGTTTCAGGCTGGCATCCAGGCTGGAGATCAGGTATTTTCTGCTTCCTCCATCCCCATACGGCCCCGGCCACATATCGTACCCGGCTTTTGTGCTGATTACCAGCTCATCCCGGTACGGATGCAGCTCCTGCTCCATAATTCTGCCGAAATTTTCTTCCGCGCTTCCATACACGGGACCGTAATTATTAGCCAGATCAAAATGAGTGATTCCATGGTCAAATGCAGTGTAACACATTGCCTTCATATTGTCAAAATTATCCCTGCTTCCAAAATTATGCCACAATCCCAGTGATACGGCCGGAAGCTTAAGCCCACTGTTCCCGCAGTGAAAATACTTCATCTGTCCGTAACGATTTTCGTTTGCCTGATACATCAGATGCACCTCCTTGCTGTCTCCAGCACCCATTTGATATGTTCCGGATCGATATCGTCCGGCAGGCTGCAGTCCGGCCCTAATATAAACCCTTTTTTGCCGCCCAGCGCGATGATCCGTCTGGTCTCTTCCTCTATCGCCTCTTTGTCTCCCCTGTAGAGCACTCCGCATCTGCGGTTGTCAAAACCGCCCCACGCTGCTCTCCCTCCGAAGAATTCCCGGATCTGCACCGGATCCAGGTGGTCTACATACATGGCCCAGCTGACCGCAGCCGACTCATAATCCTTCCATACCTCCATCCGGTTGGTGGTTCCCGCCTCATCCGCGTCCCAGCCACAGCAGTGGAGAATCGTATAATGCCCTGGCGTATTGGCCTGCGCCAGTACTTTTTTGTCGCTTGGCGTTACCCAGCTGCGGTACTCATCGTAGGTGAATCTGGTGATCTCTGCGTTCTGAACACTATAGAATACTCCGTCGCATCCGGCCTCCTCCAGTAATCCCTCCACCAGGCTGCATACATCCTCCGCTATGACATCACAGGCGTAGCGGACCGCGTCCGGATCTTCCCTCATACATTCCATCATTTTATCCCAGCCCACTTCCAGCCGCAGATAAGACAGAGGACAGAACATGGTGTAAAAAATACAGCATTCTCCCTTTAATTCCCTGACAATGGCTTTCGCCCGCTCCACCTGTTCCCGGATAAAGGGGTGATCCTTTCCGATCGGCTTCATCCCGTAAAGCTGTCTGGCGCTCTCCAGGTTTATAAGCGTCTTTTCCGGCCAGCCAAAATATCCGTCACAGGATATTTTTAAGAAATCCAGATCCATATCTCTGTAAAATTTGATCTGCTCTCTGATAAAAATCTCTCCATGGCTCTGTTCCGGCGGGAAATGCCGCCAAAAACAGCCCGGAACATAGTCCACTTCCTCGTTATTCAGTGCCGCTAATACACGTTCTCTCTTATTCATCACAATTCCTCCTGATTATCCCCAAACCAATGCATGGGGGTTCTTTAATCCAGTGCAAGCAGGGTGGCAATATAAATGACAACAGCCTCCAAAAGCTGGGAAAAGTCAAGAGACTCATCAGGCTGGTGACAGTCGCCCGAAGCGCCCGGTCTTTTCGGATCCTGATAGATTCTCTTCGTTTCCAATGACATGCCATACGATACGGCGTTTGGCAGTTTTCTGGCATAGGTTCCCCCACTCATGGTAAACGGCCTGCTGTCCTTTCCAGTTACTGTGTGGTAAGCGCTCATCACCGTTTTCACCGTATCGCTCTCCGGGTCCAGATAATAAGGCTTCTCATCCTTTTTAATGACAGCCTTACAGCCGTAAAGTCCGGCCAGATGCACCAGCCGCTCTCCAAGCTCTGCCCCCACAGCCCCGGTGATCGGATAACGGTGATCCGACTGCATCCATACGTACTTTTTCGATCCGTCCTCTTGATACCGCGCTATGTTCAGCGCTCCGCAAAGCGCTCCTGAAAGCTCATCCTCACACGCAATTCCAGCACCGTTTCCATAGAAATCACCGTTCATCCTGCACAGGAACTGAAACAGCCTTCGGTCTTCTTCCTGAAAGAATTCCAGATCCTGCAGCGCTTCCGTCAGGACATACAGCGCATGGATGCTTCCTTCCGGAAATCCGACATGGCCACCGATTCCAAGCGCCTTCACCTTCAGACTCTCCGGTTCTTCCTCCACGGTAATCCTATTCTTTTCCAAATGCTGCAGGGCTTCCATAAGCCCGGGAACCTTTTTGAGCCGGATGTGCGCTTCACCCGGAATAGAATTCACACTGCTCCCGGCGGACAGCCCCAGAATCAGGCTGTCCGGCTCCAGCTGTTTTTCATAAGTAAGATTTAAAATCCCCTTTTCCCCATGTCCCAGCGGAAAGGCACAGTCTGCCACCAGCTGAAAGCCATCCATTTTGTAATGGCTCATAAAGTACTCCATATCCTCCATGCCCCGCTCTTCGCTGCAGCCTGTAAAGAGTACAAAATTATGACGGAGTCCCAGCCGCTCCTCTTCTTCCTTCAGATACCGCAGCGCGTACAGTGCGCCGGCGGCCGGTCCCTTATTGTCCTGGATTCCTCTTCCGATCAGAAAACCGTCCTTTTCGCTCATCTCATAAGCCGGAAAGGTCCAGCCGTCTCCCGCCGCCACTACGTCCAGATGGTTCCAGACAGAGATCGCATTCTCCCCATAGACGTAAGGGCGCAGTCCCATTCCGGCAAAGTGATATTCATAGTTGGTCGCTGTTAGGCCGTATGAGGCAGCGATCGCCATCATTTCCTCCAAAACCTTCTTGCATTCCTTCCCATACGGTTTCTCACCGCTGTCCGGTTCGGAGACGCTTGGGACAGCCACCAGCCGTCTTAAATCTTCTTTTAATTCCTCTTTATGGCCGTATACCCATTCTCTGATCTTCTCTAATTCCTGTTGATTGAACTTACTCTCCATCGCTCCGCTCCTTAACATGTCTTCTTCGCTACCCCTTCAGTCCAGCCGTAGACACGCCTTCCACAAATGTCTTCTGCGCAATGGCAAACAGGATCAGACACGGAAGAATCGCCACGACCGACATGGCCATGATCTGATCCCAGGCATTCTTTCCGGCACTGTCCAGCATCAGCCGCAGTCCCAGGGAAATCGGAAACTTCTTCGTACTGTTGATGTAAATAAGGGGATTGAAATAATCGTTCCAGCTCCATAGTGACTGGAAAATCACGCAGGATACCAGCGCCGGCTTTGCCAGCGGCACGATTAAATAGATCAGGATTCGCAAAGAACCGCAGCCATCCAGCTTTGCCGACTCATCCAGTTCCGTTGGAATTCCCCGTATAAACTGCAGTACCATATAGATCAAAAAAGCCGAGCTTCCCAGGGCAGCGGGTACGATAAAAGGCAGGTAGGTATTGAGCCAGCCCATCTTATTGAAAATAAGATATTTGGGAATCATGGTCACAGTACCGGGAAGCATCAGGGTCGACAGCATCATGGCGAATAAAAATCCCTTGAACGGGAAATCAAATCTGGCAAATCCATATCCTACCAGAGTGCTGGATATAACGGTCAGCAGCACGCTGGGGACCACCAGCAGGAACGTATTTTTCATAAAATGTCCCATGCTGTATACGCCTCCGCCCGACTTCCAGCCCTCGATATAGGCATTCAGACTTATATGGGTAGGCAGAAGGGCGGAAGAGCCAAAGATTTCAGCGTTCGTTTTAAATGTGGCAAAGAACATCCATACCAGCGGATAAATGAGGACGATTCCCACGGTTATAAGAAACACGTACATCACGCCCCGCCTTATTTTCTTTTTCATCTGGCGCCACCTCCATCGTTGTAAAATACCCATAAGTTGGATGATTTGAAAATCACCAGGGTAACTGTGATCATGATCACAAACAGAATCCATGATAAGGCACAGGCATACCCCATTTTGTAATACTTAAAGGCTTCATCATACACCTTCAAAATATAAAGATATGTGGACTTCATGGGGCCGCCGTTAGTGATGACAAACGCTCCCGTAAACTCCTGAAATGCGGAGACCAGCTGCATAACCAGATTAAAAAGGATCGTAGGGGTAATCAGAGGAATCGTGACAGACCAGAAGCACCTGACGCTGCCTGCTCCGTCCACTCTGGCCGATTCATAAAGCTCGGCAGGCACATTTTTAAGGGCGGATAAGAATACCACCATAGAAGACCCGAACTGCCAGACTGCCAGAAGACTCAGCGTAAACAGGGCGATCCTGGGGTTACTGAGCCAGCCCACCGGTTTGATGCCGAACCAGGAAAGCATGGTGTTGATGGTACCGTTTCCCGAGAACAGGAAGCGCCACAGTACAGCGATTGCCACACTGCCTCCCAGGATCGACGGCAGATAATATACCGTACGGAAGATGCCGATTCCCTTTACCCGCAAATTCAGCAGCATGGCGATAAACAGTGCAAACGCCAGCTTTAGCGGAACTGCTATGGCAACGTAAATGAGTGTAATCTTTAGAGAATGCCAGATTTCTCTGTCCTTCTTAAAAATAGTTATAAAGTTCTCCAATCCGACCCAATTGGGGGTCCCCACCATGGCATAATCCGTGAAGGAATAGTATAGTGATGCCAGGAACGGATAGAGCTGAAGCGCCAGAAAGCCTATGAGCCATGGCGATATGTAAATAAGCCCCTCAATACGGCTTAAGCTTTTTATTTTTTTGCCCATTGCAATTCTCCTTTCGCCGGTAAAGCCGCTGCCGCACGGTTTGCGTTCTTCCGTGCGGCAGCTTCTTCTTTACTTTTTAATTCTCTGCAGAACCTCTTCCAGAGCAGTAAAAGTCGACTCTACCGCTTCTTCCGGAGTCGCCATCCCATAAGCAACCTTGGAGAATTCGTCGGTAAGGGTATCTCTTAACTCACTGTTTTGTGACGGACCGTTGTCCCTGGCCTGGACATTGCCATAAGCTTCATCCAGAGCATCGATAACCGGCTGTCTCAGCACTCCATTTTCCACAGCTGCCTTTTGCTGGGCCTCCGTGGTCGGGACTGCACGGACAGACCCTAGAATCTTAGCCGCTTCCGGATCATTGAGCTGCCAGTTTAAATACGTCAGCGCAGTATCCGGTACCTTAGAAGAATTGCTCAATCCGACCAGATAGGTGGGACGAATCTGGGAAGACCCCTGCTTTGCCCCTTCGCCTATGGTTGGCCAGAGAATCATAGTCGCCTCATCCTTTCCCTCCAGCAAATCATCGACCTTGGTAAACTCACTGTTCCACACCAGGCAGGCAATCTCCTCCCCATTGATCCACTTGGGGTTAGGTGTGGAAGAACCGTAATAGAGATCCGCCTCCCCCATAGGCTCGAAAACACCCGATTCATAGGCCTGTTTGATAAGATTATACACATACAGTAAATCTTCTTTGGTAAATGCAATCGTAAAGTCATCATTGATCACCTGACCGCCGGTCCGCTGCTTTATCATCGCCAGCAAAGCATTCAGCACATGTCCATGGTCTGCGGAAAAGAAATAGGCGTCAGGATCCTTCTCATGAAGCTCTTTTCCCAGTTCAATGATCTCTTCCCATGTCAGCTGATGATCGATCTTTAATCCGTATTTTTCAGCAGCCACCGTATTCAGCAGCATACCGGAACACTGAACCCCCATGGGAACAGCCAGCAGCTTGCCGTCAAAAACACAGTACTGGTCCAGGAGTTCTTTTCCGATGCTGCTGTAATCCAGAATATCCTGCTGGTAAAGGTCTGTAAAGTAATCTCCTCTTCCAACCCACTCCATCATCCAGGGCGCATCGATATGGAATAAATCCGCCACCGTGCCGCCGGCTAACTGGGTAACTACCTTCTCCTGGTATCCGTCAAAGGCGGAATACTCCGGCTCGATCGTAACCTCCGGATGGAGCTCCTTATAAGCTGCCTGAAGATTCGTATAGGCCTCATGGGTAGCGCTGCCTCCCCACCACTCATACCGGAAAGACACCTCCTGCCCTGCTGCGTCCGTGGTTTCAGCCGCCCCCTTCTCTGTGGCTGGCGCTGCCGTATCCCCCGTTGTCGCCGCCGTCGTCGTATCTGCGGCCTTTTCCGGCTGTGCCGCGCTGCATCCGGTAAGCATCACCATTCCTGCTGTCAGACATAACGCTGTAACCCTTTTCCCCCATCGTTTCATTCCTTTTCCTCCTTTTCATTAGTGTTTCTTCTTGGAAATGTTCATAAGAAAAGTATAGATAAATCTCTTTTTTTATGCAACCTATCCAATTCGAGATAACTACATCATCGATTGACTAATTTAAAGAGAACGTATCATTCTTTGCTGTTTCTACCTCATTTTTTGACATTGGTATCACCAGCATAACCACAGTTCCTTCGCCCTTTCTGCTGGTAATCTTCATCTGACAGCTTTCTCCATATGCAAGCTGCAGCCTTTTATTCGTATTGAATATTCCGATATGGCTGTCACCCAGCCGGCCCTCTTCCAGCCCGTTTCGCAGACGGGTAAGTTTTTCTTTCTCTATACCGGCTCCATTGTCCACCACATGAATATGCAGTTTTTCCTCCTTTACAAATATCTTTATCCGTATTCTGCCTGTTCCGCCTTCTTTTTCCCGGATCCCATGATTCACCGCATTCTCTAAAAGCGGCTGAAGGACAAACTTAACGACAGGAATTGCAAGCACCTCCTCTTCATAGCTCCATTCCACCAGAAATAATTCGCCATACCGCTCCTTTAAGATCTTGATATAGCATTCCGTTACGTGAATCTCCTGCTCCATGGTGGCCTGCTCTCTTTCATCCAGCGAATAAACCAGAATCTCGGACAGATCTTCCAGCATATCATTGGCCGCCGTGCGCTTCCCCGTCTGTTCCATGATCTTCCAGTTGACGGTTTCCAGCGTATTATACAGAAAATGAGGATTCATCTGTGACTGCATCGCCAGCAGCTCCGTAGCGCGGAGCTTATATTTCCGTTCCGATAACTGGACCTTTAAGAAATCCTGCTCGATAAAATTCTGTATCATCTGTCTGGTGATATATGCGAAATAGTCAGAGGACTCTTTTACTTCATATTCGTGAATATCCTTGCCTTCTCTGGCCGCCTCCATCAGTTCCTGAAGCGTCTCAAAATTACGATAACTGAGGCGGGTGGCCGCATAAGCCAGAAGAATGCCTAAAAATGTAACCAGCAAAATACATACAAAGGTGTATCTGACAATCAGAAGCGGAAGCCTGTAAAATTCAATCTTGGGAATGGCCGACTGGTAAGACCACTGATACCGTTCTGAATCCATGCTATAGACAACAGAATCCTTTCCATGCGCTTCCTCCAGACTGACGGGGCCTGTCTGAAGGAGGACATCTCCGTTCTGGCTGCAGATAAAGACAGACTGGTTGGAAAATACCTTTGCGGAATCCAGCAGTTCTTTCATATACCGTGCATCCAGATTGAGAATGACCACGCCATCGTAATCCATCATCTGGTACACGGTAATTAAATCTCGGCCTGTGGTTCCCAACCTGCGGCGTTCACTCCAGGTCTTATCTTTATCCTTATGCACCTGATAGCTTTCAAGCCAGCCCTCGTCTATCCCGATTCCCAGCATTCCCCCTCTGTTGTTAGACCGAATAAACCGGTTATAGGGGTTGGGATAATAGATATAAATACTGTCTATATACTGCCTGGCATTAACCGGAGCATTGATAAACGTTTCTATGGTAGTTAAATCCTGATGCTCCCGATAGCCGAGGGACTCTGTATTCAATACGTGATAGCATTTATTGATAATCCCCGGGTTAATATCAAAGGCCAGCATCAGGGAATCCAGTTCACTTAACATCAGCTCCGTACTGTACAGGGTAGACTGCAGAAGCTTCTGGTTCGTCTGATCCAGCTCGGCTTTTAAATAAGAATATCCCACAGCCGTTCCCACTCCGCCGACCACCGTGATGGAAAGGAGAACCGGGAGAAGGAATTTGATCAGCATATTGTAAAAGTATTTATGCTTATAAAATCTCTGCCTCATGATTTTTTCCTCCATTCGCCTGACTGCCGGCCTGACTGTCGCGGTACTCTCTGGGACTCATTTGACAGAACAGATGGAACGCGCGGGCAAAGTTTTTTTCATTGGTATATCCAACCATCTCGCTGACCTCTCTGATCCGATAACGGGAGTCCTTGAGAAGCCGCTGGGATTCCTTCATCTTCACCTCCATGACGTAATCGGAGAAGTTCTGTCCGCTTTTTTTCTTATACAGCCTGCTTAAATATTGGGCATTCATATTGACGTAATCCGCGGCATCCTCTAAGCTGGCAGTGCGGACATGGGACTCCACATACTTCTTTACCAGGGAGATCACGTCCTTTCCCATATTCTCTTCCCGGATCTCTTCACGATTCCGCTTTTCATCCAGCTTTTCCCTGACATGCCCGAACACTTCCCTGATATCACCAAATTTGGTTGGTTTTAAAATATAATCCAGAACCCCGTACTGCAGCCCTTTCTTCGCATACTCAAAATCTCTGTGTGCGCTTAAAAATACACATTCCATGTCATACCCCAGCTCCCGGACCCTTGCGACCAGCTCTATGCCATCCATCACCGGCATACGGATATCGGATAAAAGCACGTCCACCGTATGATTCTCCAGATATGCAAGAGCAGCCTTTCCATTGGCTGCGCTTCCCTCCACGATGAACCCCATTTGATCCCATGGAATATAATTGCAAAGTCCATTCAGGGTTGCCCGTTCATCATCTACGATTAATAAACGATACATTTGATATCATACCTCCTCCAATTTTTTCTGTTTCCCCCTACTACACCATCATAAACGTTTCTCAGAAAATTCTCAACCTCAAACTCCCGGGCCGGAGATTCCGGGTAAAACAAAAGAGACCCCGCAGTTTAGGGTCTCTTCCAAACAACAACCGGCTCTTATACCAGTTCTTTTATTTCCAGATCTTGACAGCCTTCTCATCCGCCTCCAGGCATTCCTCCCGGAGCAGCTCCAGTTCCTCCGTATGGTCCTCGCATGGGTCTTCATACTTCAGCACCTTAATCACTGACTGCTCAAAGCCTTCCTCCCCATACTCCTTCCACAGCTCCTGCAGATGCCGGTTCGGATGGGAAGAGCCCGATAATCTGGCGCAGACGCTGTTGAAGGCGGTTCTCGTATCTCCCGATATTCCCAGAAATGCTTCGCCGGTAGCCCTGCATTTCAAAGAAATCACGCCCATCTCCGGATGGCGGTTTTTGTATTCCATAATAAGCTGTTTTTTGCGTTCTGTATTCATGTTTATCACCTCGTATTCCATTGTACCCCATAAAGCCTGCGGGGACAATCTACGCTCCGTAGACTTTGCGTCATTCGTCAGACGGACTCGCAGGCGCCCCCGCCTGATTCGTTGCTGGGATAAACTGGCCCGGACTGTCGAAAATCCGGTCGATGGCGACGATTGCCGCTCCCGTCAGGATCGGGTCGCCCTGATAGGTGCTGATCGACAGTGTCAGCCCCTCCCACACGTCGGCCAGAATGCCTTCCCGCACGGTTTCACGGATCACGGCTTCCATTCGCTCCGGATCCGGTCTCGCCATATCGTCCCCGATGATGATGATATCCGGATTGATGACATTGACAATATTGATAATTCCGATTCCAAGGCTCTCGCAGGCGCGCTGGTAGCAGTCCATACAGAACTGATCGCCTTCGCGGATCCGCCGTTCCACATCTTCAAAATTACATCCTGCCCGGCCCGCCTGATCGCCGTATACCGCCTTCACTAATTCCAGGGAAGAGGCATACCGCTCCAGACAGCCCTTATTGCCGCAGGCGCACGGCTTTCCGTTCCGGTCGATGGTCATGTGACCAATCTCCCCCGAGGTTCCCAGAGCACCCTTATAAATCTTTCCGTCCATCACAATTCCCGCGCCGATTCCCTGACCGGCCGCGATATAGACCAGAATATCATCGCGGTAGGCATCCTTTAAGTCCCACATATGGGCATAGGCGCCGGCGTTGGCATTGTGCTCTAAAAACACGGGGATGTCCAGTTCTCTGTCAAAGAATTTCTTTAAATCAACATCCTTCCAGATATCGGCTCCCGTGATCAGAGCAATTCGGTTTTTCTTCGCTATAAACGGCCCTGGCACCGCCATGCCTGCCGCCAGTATGGTATCTTTTCCGTATTTTTTCATCAGAATGCGCATCTCGGCTGCGATCTGGTTCAGAATATCTTCCGCATCCGGCTGCTCTTCCGGTTTAAAATCCACTCGTTTCTTCGTTATCTGCGTCCCTGTCAAATCAAACAGGCCGACGCTGTAATGCTTTCTCGCAAGGCGCACACCGATGACACGGTAACGGTCCGGATTAATGGATACGCCGATGGAACGGCGGCCCTTGCTTCCATTCAGAAAGCCCACCTCCGTGACGATTCCCCAGTTTAAGAAATCCTTCATAATATTGGTCACGGTCGCCTGCTTCAGCCCTGTCAGGGAAGCCAGATATGCCCTGGAACACATGCCTTCTCTTCTTAGATTTTTTAAAAGGAGAGAACGGTTCATCTCCTGTGTCACGTCCTGGTTAATTCCCCTGTTTTGGACCATGTTGTCTTACCTCGCACCTCTTGTATGATTGGCCGTACAGTCTCCGGCCGGGGCCAGTTTTGCTGCTAACTGTCCGTAGTACCAGCACTAGTATATCATGGTCCTGCCGGATCCGTCAAATGAGAAAACTTTGAAGAAACGATAAGAAAACCCGCTCAAATATTTGATCCCGCCCCCTTTACAGCGGCGTTCCGCTCGCGTATAATATGTCTATTACATTTGTAAGAACAGGGAGGTTATCATGAGCAGGCTGCCGCAGATATCAGAAGCCGAATATGAAGTTATGAAAGTCATCTGGAGCAAAGCCCCCATAAGCACCAACGAGGTGACCGACTGCCTTTCAGAGGCTACGGAGTGGAGCCCCAAGACGATCCAGACGCTTCTTAAGCGCCTCGTGCAGAAGGGGGCCATTACATACGAAAAGAAAAGCAGGGTCTTTGTATATACCCCGCTGGTAGCAAAGGAAGACTATTTAAGCCAGGAGAGTGAGCATTTTCTTAATCGGTTCTACAATGGAAATCTGACCTCACTGGTGGCAAATTATATGAAGGACGAACGGATCTCCCAGGAGGAACTGGAAGAGCTTCGCGGCCTCCTATCGCATGGCGGGGAAGGAGAATAGCAGATGCCAGAATCTCTGCTTCTTTATCTGCTGCAAAGCAGTGCCGCCATTGCAGTTTCCGGCGGCATCATTATGTTCATACGAAAAGCGTTTGACCGGTACTTGACAGCGGAAACCCGTTACCGCCTGTGGTTTCTTCTCCTGATCCTTGCGGCCGCGCCGTTCCTGGCTGAAGCATTTCCATGGCTGGGCAGGCTGACTTCCCGCCTTGCCGATCTGCGGACGGCCCCGGCCGGGGATTCGTGGCTGGGCGGGGGTCCGGAGGCTGCCGGTAATATTTTTACAGCCACGGGACTGCTCCATGATTTTTCCGTTTCGGTGAGCCGGGAAATGCCTGGTTATCTGGCATTCGCCCTTCTCTCCCTCTGGATTGGAGGAGCGGTCTTACTTGCAGTCCTCACCCTTATTTCCGCGGTCCGGGTCAATTTTTTAAAGAAGACTGCCCTTCCCGTCCGGGATGCAATCCTGCGGGACATATTTGAGGACTGTAAGAGGCAGCTTGGAATCCGGAGGGACATTCCCCTTCGTTTCTCCTCCCGGCTGCGCTCCCCGGTTACGGCGGGAATCGCCGCGCCTTGTGTGCTGCTTCCGGCGTCCCGGCTCTCCGGACTATCGGAAGGCGAGATCCGCTGCATTCTGCTGCACGAGCTTTTGCATTACAAGCATAAGGATATCATGAGCGGCGTTCTTTTCCGCCTCCTCCTGATTTTTTACTGGTTCCATCCTCTGGTCTGGCTGGCCTTAAAGGAGATGGACAGCGACCGGGAAATTGCCTGCGATACAGCGGTATTGGCCCTTCTTGGTGAAAAAGCGTCCTGTGATTATGGAAATGCCCTGCTTCATTTTGCAGCCAGTCTCTCCCATCTGACCTTTGGGCAGACAGCCGGCATCGGCGGAAGCCGCAAAGAGATCCGGAAGCGGATTCTGTACATTGCCTCCTACCGCCGGGAAACCGGCAACAGACGGTTAAAGAGCCGGCTGCTGTATCTTTTAACCGCAGCGCTGGTGATCTGTACCACGCCGTCCGCCTCCGCTCTCGCCTTTTCCTCAGACCACTATCGTGCGGCTCTGCCCCAGGCGTCTTTAGAAGATTTGAGCAGCTATTTCGAAGACTTTGACGGCAGCTTCGTCCTGTATGACAGTTCCGAAAACCGTTATCTGATATCCAATGAGGACGACGCCCGCACAAGGATTTCGCCAAACTCCACCTACAAGATTTACAGCGCCCTGATAGCCCTCGACGCGGGTATCATCACTGCGAAGGATTCTGCCATGGCCTGGAACGGAGAAGCCTGTCCCTTCGATTCCTGGAACAGGGACCAGAACCTGAACACCGCCATGACGAACTCCGTCAACTGGTATTTTATGAATCTGGACCGCCAGAGCGGCCTGGACTCGATCAAGCGGGAGCTTACCGCCCTCTCCTATGGAAATCTGGACTTTTCAGGAGGCCTCTCCCGGTTCTGGCTGGAATCCTCCTTGAAAATATCTCCTCTGGAACAGGTGAAGCTGCTGGCTGCATTATCCGGCCACACGCTGCCATACTCGGAGCGTGACATGGAGACCGTTAAGGACGCGCTTTTCCTCTCCTCCGACGGCACATCGTCACTGTACGGAAAAACCGGCACCGGCACAGTCGATGGAAAAAATACCAACGGCTGGTTTATCGGCTTCATAGAATCTGAAAACGGCTCCTGTTCCTTTGCGGTCCATATTAAAGGAGACGACGGGGCAACCGGTACAAAGGCGGGAGAGATCGCACTGCGTATCCTGAAAGAAAAGCAGCTTTATGGGTAATAAAAATGTCATCAGACGAAACCACTGCGTTCCCGTCAGATGACATTTTTATTGCTTAAAAACGGCTTAAAACCGCTTATTCGATCGTAACCTTAAACCGACACTTTTCAGCTCCGCTCAAAACCGTTTCGATTATCTCCACCTCTATGTGCTTTTCCGGCATCATATTTTCCAAAACGTATATCATACTCTGTCTGGAACATTCGCAGAAGGAAGCGTCTTTTCCTCCCGCCAGTGCTTCCTCACATACGCATTTGGGATAACCCATTTCATAAATATGGCCCTTTTCGATTTCTTTTGCAAAGGAATGCTCTGTATCTCCATATTTCTGACAATATGTATCCATATTGAAGCCACAGTCCTGAAACCACTGCATCTGAACAGGTAATACGGTATCCTTTACACATTTTATTGCTTTTGTCCTGTAATCCATAATTCTCTCCTCAAATCGAATTTGTAAAATGCATATATCCACTACAGATAAATACGCGCTATGCCTTCACAATTCTACTATATCCGTGTGTATCTGTCAAATTCAGTGGTACATCATTACAAGGAAATTTCTACCATGGATCCGGTAAGTTCACTACTGCACCGGCGGAATATAAGAATCCAGCACGGCCTTCGCCTTTCTCACTACCAGCCCGCTTCCTCCGGCATTCTTGACATCTTCCACCATACTGACCATGAGTATCGGCGTGCGGTCCGGGCCGTCGGCTGTATAGACTGCAAACCAGCCCAGCTCCGTTCCGGAGGTGTCTCCTTTCGATGCTTTTATCTCGGCCGTTCCCGTCTTGCCTGCCAGCGTAATATCCCCCCGCATCGCGGCGTGGCCGGTTCCGTGTTCCGAGCTGATTACCTTTTTCAGCGCGGTATCGATTGTTTCCGCAATCTCAGGAGTACAGGCACCCTTCAGCCATACTTCCGATGCCGGCTCCTTCCTGTACGTAATGTATGGCTTTATGACATCGCCCCGGTTGGGGAACATGGTATAAAGGGCCGCCAGGTGAATCGGATTCATCAGCACCTGTCCCTGACCGTATCCGCTGTCCGCCAGCTGGATTTCCGTCTCGATCCGTTCCGTGTTGGAATATTGGGACTGGGATACGGAAATCTCGAAGGGCAGGTCCTGATTAAAGCCCAGGCGGTCGAGCCCGGCCATAAAGTCGTCATACCCGATCTTCAGCGCGGCCTTTGCAAAGTATATATTATCAGAGTAAATATAGGCATTTTCCAGGTTGACCGGGCTGTAGTCGTGAAGCGTCGTCACCTGATACTTTCCCCAGCTGGCATCCTTCTGCCAGCTAAGTCCCGCGCGGTCTGTGCCAAAGCTTTCGCCCGGAGTCAGCGCTCCCGTGGAAAGCCCGATGACTCCCGTTATCGGCTTAAACGAGGAGCCGGGCGCAAAACGCTGGCGGAAACGATTAAACATCGGCTTTCTCTCGTCTTCATTTAACGAGGCCCATTTCTCCTCTGACATACCGAGTATGAAATCATTGTCGTCATACGACGGCGTATTCACCAGTGCCAGCACCTCACCCGTGTAAGGATTCATGGCGACCGTGCAGCTCTTGACGTCTTTGAACGTCTCGTAGATGGTCCTCTGAAGGCTGCTGTCTATGGTCAGCGTGATATTGCTGCCGTCTACCCGCGGTATGGCGGCCAGAACCAGCTTTTCCGCGCCCTCGGAGGTGACGATGGAAATCTTCTCCCCGTTCTGTCCCTTCAGTTCTTTTTCATACAGAGTTTCGATTCCGCTTCTCCCTATGACGCTGTCCGATAAGTATCCCTCGCCCGGATGCTTCTCCAAATCCTCAGCCGTCACATTCTGGACATATCCCACCAGATGGGCCGCCGCCTCTCCCAGCGGATAGGATCTCACCGGTGTATCGGTAATCATCACGCCCGGTATGGCCAGAAGCGCGTCCTGGAGCGCCTTATTCTCCACATTATCCTCTCTTGGACTCGCTGACTGGAGATCAAACTCATCTACCTTTTTCAGCGTCTTAACCGGAACCAGGGAGTCTTCCTTCACCCATTTTGCCGCCAGCTTCTTCTCTATACTCTCCACGGAGACACCGAGAAGCTCAGAAAGCCGCTCCAGATCAGGGCTCGTGCCGGAAGTCTCTCCCTCCGTTCCCGCGGTATAACCGGCCATTTTCCCGGGCACAAGGCCCACCAGAGAAGCGTTCCCTTTTCCGGCAAGCAGGCCGCCGTCCCGGTCCAGAACCTCCCCTCTCACAGACCGGTCGGTGGAGACACGCACTTTATCGGTGCGGCCCAGATTCGGGAAAATAACCTGATCATTCCAGATCATCCGATAGTCGCCCGCCGCCTTTTTCTTCTTCGTTCCCTGGTCCTCCGCCGCCTGCTCCCAGATAAAATCAACCTGATTCAGGAAATTGATCTCGCCGGCGGAGCTATTGAGCGAAGTCTGGTAGCTGACCGTCTTCAAACCTTCCGTCCGTTCCTCCACACTCTGGATCTCCACGCGAATATCGGCAGCGCCGATTCCCTCATAGATGTTTTTGTTTCTCGCTGTAAAGTCCTCCGGACTGATATTCTTCCGGCTCTGTTCGTTCAGCATTCCATACATCGCCTCGTAGTTACCGGTCCTGATATAATCCGTGTACTCCATCAGGAGCTCTTCCGGGGTCTTCTCCCTCTCCGTCTCCCCTCCTCTCCGAAACCAGAAAATCCCTGCCACAATCACCGCAGCAATCAGGATCCCTGCAGCTATACCACCGATCATCAGTCCACGTTTGCTTTTTCTACGTCTCATAATATGGTTCCTCTCTTTACAGCTTCGTTCTCATACCTGCTCCCGCAGACTTCGCATTCTGCACCGAGTTTTTATAAATTATTACATATGTAAGATTTAAAGTCAATATATCATTTCTATTGTTAAGAAAAATGTAACATCTCTTTTCCTGTATTATGTCCGATAAGCGGGGTATTCAATCATTTGGAGATCTGCCAATAAGCCCGCGCTCCCGTCCGCACAAAAAATTCAAAAAAACTGCGCCTCCATCACTTGACATATCTCCAAAACCGGAATATAATGAACATTGTTCATTTAAGGAGGTATTCACATGAAAATCAAAAAAAATTATTTACTGCTGCTTGCAGGCATTGTCTGGCTCGCAGCCGGCTTTAATATTCTGCGTATCGGGATCATTTCCTATAAAAGCTATGTGACACTGATCAATCTGGCCCTTTCCGCAGCAGTATTTTTCCTTTTCTGGTTCATGGTGTTTGGCAAACTGGTACGCAGGCACACCGACCGGATTGTACGCTATGAGGAAGAGATGCAGTTCATTCTGAAGTTCTTTGACCGCAAGTCCTTCTGCATCATGGCTTTTATGATGACCTTTGGGATCGGCCTGCGCACCTCCGGCCTCTGCCCTGATATCTTTATCGCAGTCTTTTACTCAGGGCTGGGAACCGCGCTTGTTCTGGCGGGCCTCGCATTTACCGGCAACTATATCACACAGACGGCCAGGAATCGTTAGCCACTGAACAAATTCCCGCGGCCGCCGCTGGAATTAAGCATAAAAAGGCTGTACAGTCTCCCGATTCCCGGGTGAGCGGTACAGCCTTTCTTTCTATCTCTTCTTTCGATTATTCCCTTTACTACGGTCTCCCAGACGCTCTTTCAGCAAACGGTCGAATTCCTCTTCCGTCACGCCTTCTTCCCGAAGCCGCCTGCGCCTCTGCTCCCTGCGGAGCGCGCGCTGCTGTTCCTCCTTCTTCCGGGAGTATGACAGATACGCTCCACCGCCGGCAGCGGCGGCAATCACCACCAGTGCGATAATCAGAAAGGGATTGATGGAAAACTTCTTCACATCCTCTTTCTTGTCATCCGCTTCCGGCTTTGTCTCTTCCTGAGTTGCCGGCTCCGTGACCGGTTCCTGCACTTCTTTCTGCGTCAAATAGGCGCCGCCCACCTTCCGTCCGTCGTATGTATACTGGATAAACGCCACGCTTCTCTCCGGATGCTCGTCCGGAAAATCGGTTGTCAGCGTGTGCTCCGTATCCGCAAATACCGCGCCCTCCGGGAGTGTCACCGCTCCGGACGGATCGATCTTAAGATCCGCCGGCAGATAGCTTTTTCCAGCCACCTCCACGGCTGACTCGCCTTCGGTATAGGCAGTTTCGTTTTCCGCTACATTAAAATTGGTAAAATGCGCAAATCCATATTCCAAAAGCGCCTTGCTGTCCAGATAATACTGTCCGGGACTCCCCTTCAGAATTACGGAAATCATACGCTTTCCGTCCTTCTCCGCATAGGTAACCAGCGTGTTGCCGGCTTTTAAGAGGTATCCCGTCTTGCCGCCCTTCACCGGCGGATAATAGTACTGGCTTGAAGAGTCATTCGTATTCAGGATCAGCTTATTCTCCGCATAAATCGTCAGGCCATCCGGATTGTTGATCGTAGGCGGAAACGTATGTGTCAGCGCCGCGCTGATTCTGATGATATCCGGCTCTGCAAATGCCGCTCTGGAGATCGCCGCCATGTCTCTGGCCGTCACGTACTGTGTGTCTCCGTTGAGGCCGGAGGGATTATCGAAATGGCTGTCCTTGCATCCCAGCGCCGCGGCCTTGTCGTTCATCATCTTCACGAACGCTTCCTGAGACCCGGCCACATGCTCTGCCAGCGCGTTAGCCGCCTGATTACAGGAATGAACCAGCAAGGAATAGAGACAGTCCTCCACGGACAGCTTGTCTCCTTCTGCCACATTCAGTTTATTACCGCTGTCGGACTCCACGTTATTGACCGCGCTGCTTGAAAATGTCACCACATCGTCGAGTTTGCTGTGCTCCATCACCAAAAGAGCCGTAAGAAGCTTCGTAATACTGGCCGGCGGGTACGGCGTATCATACGCTTTTCCGCCTAAAATGGCGCCGGAATCCATGTCGATGACGACTCCTGCCTCCGCCTGTATATCTGGTCCGGCCGGCCATGCCGGAGCAGCGTAGGCAGTCATGAGAAAACAGTTGCTGATCAGTGTCCAGCAGAGTAATTTCTTCAAAAAACGTTTCATGCTTTGTTCCCCTCAATTATGTATACACGCCCTGTTATTACATTCGTAAGAGCATTTTTTAATTATACACTGGATTATCCGGTGTGTAAACAGACTTCGTAAATTTTAGAATGAACCGGAAAATCCGGGGCCACAGTACCTTAAGATCCCTCTCTTCTCTCCCCCGGCAAAGAAAAATGCCGGAAAGTCAGCCTCTCGGCCATTTCCGGCATTTCAACTTTGTTTCAATCCACGCTCGATCATTTCATAGAGTGCGACTATATCTTATAGATGTGCGGCTTCAGTTCCATCCGCTTCATGCGCATCTTCGTAAGCAAGGCCTGATATTCTTTCTCCTTAGCCAGGTTATGAAGCTCATATGGGTCGGCCTCCAGATCGTAAAGCTCCTCCACATCCCCATGATTATCCACATATTTATACTGCTGCCATACGACTGCTTCCGCTCTCCACGGCGCGAGGTGTCCGTAGGTCTCGGCCAGGAGCGCCGTCCTCCAGCCCGGCCTCTGCTCCGTGAACAGCCGGAATATATCCTCTCCATCCACGGGTGAGCGGAAGGCGCTTCCCGCAACGCTCACGATAGTAGGAGCCAAATCACAGTTGGTGACCAGCTCCCTGCAGATCCGGTTCTTCGGGAGCACGCCGGGGCAGGCCATCGCAAGCGGAATCCGCAGCACCTCCTCCGGCAAATAAAAGGCTTTGTCAAAATGGCCGCCGTGGCAGGCCAGGGCATCACCGTGATCCGCGGTCCAGATAATCAGCGTATTCTCATCCATCTGAAGCTCCCGCAGCTTCTCAATCACGCTTCCCACAGCCTCGTCCACCATAGTGATCTGGCCGTAGCATCTGGAAAGGAGCATCTGCCATCGGGACCATTCCATGGGATTCGGTCGGATCAGCTCTCTGTCACGGCTCGTTTCCCTTCCCGTATCGAACAGGTAGGATCTCGGCTTTCCGGCCAGATCATCGGAAAAACTCGGATATTCTTCTATGGATTCCGGCGGATAGAGCGCCGCAAATTCTTCTGTCGGGCAGTACGGCTGGTGCGGTCCCCAGAAATCCACCCGCATCATGAACGGAGCCTCCTCCCGTTTCAGCTCCTCCAGCTGCCGGCAGGCCATATCCGCGACATAGTATGCCTCATGGCACTCTTTCGGTCCCTCCAGGATGCCGGAGAGCGCCTCATTCGTGAGATCCCGCGGGAAATCATAGAGATCCCCCTCCTTCACATCGTCGATCCAGCCCTTCTCGCACATATTCATTTCCACGCGCATTCTGGCCGGCGGAAGTTCTTTCCGCTTCCGGTACTCTTCGTATTCCGGCTGATGGTATGGATTGGAATAATCCGGGTAGGACACTCCAAGGCAGCCCAGATCCGACGGTTTTCCGGCGCAGGCGTGCCATTTTCCAAAGTAATAATTCTGGTATCCGGCTTCCTTAAGGACATCCACATACGTTTCATGGCTGTCCCAGGGCGTTTCAAAGGAATTGTCCGTCTGGCCGTGATGATGGGGATACAGCCCCGTCATCATCGTTTTTCTGGAAGGCATACTGAGAGGCGAGGAGCAGTAGGCGCGTTCAAAGAATACTCCCTCCGCCTTCAGCCGGTCAAAATACGGCGTCTTCACCCTGGAATGACCGTAAAATGCCTGATGGTCCACTACCATCATCAAAATATTGGGGCGCCTGTTCTTCCGAAAATGAAACACCGGCTCCTCATTTTCATCCCACTCCACGGGAAGTGTATAGGCATGCCGATTCTCATCATACAGAGGATCGCCCAGAATCTCGTCATACTGCCTGGCATGGAATACCATAATATCCGTGAGTCCGTCCTCAGATTTCACGAAGGAATTGTGGCCGGGGCCGAATATCCCCTTTTCCACATCGGTCTTCACCACCGGTTCTCTGGATTTTGACCAGTCTGCCGGATCGAGGGGGTCTCCTCCTCTCCGTAAGCGCAGCATTCCCATGCAGTAATCGGCTCCCGTCGAGCTGGCCGAATACGTCAGAAACAGCCTGCCGTCTCTCTCTAAGACAGCCGCTCCTTCATTCACCCAGAATCCGCGGCGCTCCCAGTCGTAATCGGGGGCGCTTAAGAGCACCTGCGCCGTCAAAAGCCGGTCCGGCGCCTCCATCTCAGCGATGTATAAATTGGATATCTTTTTGCCGATATTCACCTTCTCCGCCCAGACGCAGTACCATTTTTCCCGGTACGAGAACACCGTCATATCAAGGGAAAAATCCTGAAATGAGAATTTGTCAGGCTCCGGGGTTTCCGCCGCCTTCATCTGTCCCAGTTCCTCCCACTCATCTTCCATCGGGTCTCCCCTGTTTACCAGCACATAAGGGCGGATTTTCCAGATATCGTCCTTCTCTCCGGCTGCAAAATAAATGTACCAGGCGCCGGATATATAATGAATCTCAGGCGCCCATATGTGACAGCTCATCGGTCCGCTGTCGTGTCTGACCCAAAGTGTCTTTTCCTCCGCGTATTTTAAACCCGATATGGTCGCGGCTCTTCTCAGTATAATCCTGTCATATTCAGGGACCGACGCGGTAAAGTAATACGTACCATCCTCATGCTTACAGATGTACGGATCGGCCCTGTTTTCAATCAGCGGAACGTTGTATTCCGTTAATGCATAATGATCTCTGTCCATGTCTGTCCTCTCTGTCTACAGAGTCTCTCCCTGGACAAGGCGGTAGCGCTCATAGGTTTCCATGGCAATTTCCCGGCCTTCCATCTCGTCGAACAGAAGCTCCACTGCCCTTTTCGCCACTTCCTCCACCGAATTATAGATGGTGGACAGGCGCGGAGATAAGTATTCCAGAAGCTCAATATCATCAAAACCCATGATTCCATAGTCCTTCGGCGCCCGTTTACCGCGGGCCTTCAAATACTTCATAATATCCATCGCATAGATATCACCGGAACAGAAAAATGCAGTCCTGCCGCCGCCCTCTTCCAGAATGGAAGCCGCTTCCTCCTCGTACGATTCCGAGCTTATGATCTGCGCCCCCGTGAACCGGCTCCCCATCGCATCCCGAAAGCCCTCCAGACGCTGCTCATGGGTATAGTTGTTCCCTTCCTTGGACTCGCCCAGAGGCGGGCAGACAAACACCACCCGCTCATAGCCGGAATCCAGAATCTTATCCGTCGCTTCCCTTGCCGCCCTCCGCTCATCGATTCCCACAAACGGAATCTCATCCGAAACCTTGTTTCCAATGACGATGAGCGGTGTGTCCAGACTCTTCAGAAACTTATTAAAATGTTCTCCTTTATTTACCGGGGAAAGAATCAGGCCATCCACGTGGTAATCCACCAGCTTTCGAATTAAATCCACCTCTTTTTCCCTGTTCTTTCCATGAAGCGTGATGTTTACACAGTAGCCTCTTGTCTGGGCCTCCGTCTCGATTGCACTTAACATCTGGGCAAAATACTGGTTCTTAACATCAAATACCACGACGCCGATATACATCGTCTTTCCCTTTACCAGTCCTCTTGCCAGAAGATCCGGCCGATATCCCAGTTCTTCCGCTGTCTTCACGATCCTGTCTTTCGTCTCTTTGCTGATCCTTCCCTGATTGTTCAGGGCCCGGATCACGGTCGTTCTCGAAACCTGACAGATTCTCGCTATATCATTCGTCGTAACACCCATTTTGCACCATGCCTCCGGTTTCTTCATTATTTGCGCCGGAATTCTCTCTTCCTGTTCCGGCAGCTGTCACTTAACTTTTATTCGTAACACATTCCATGACAGCCTGTCAAGCATAACCGTAACTTTTCCTTCTTTTATGGCAGCGTCATCCTTTTGTTCCGGTCTCACCGGCTGATGTCCCGGTGAATTCACGGCTTCCGGATCGTCCGATGTAAGAACGCGGTGCTCCAGCACAGCTTCCGCCTCATATCCCTGTAAATCCAGTGACACCTCCATCTCCTCCGAAGGAGAACGGTTGATCATAAATACAACCATCTCCTCTCCGTTCTCCACCGCGGCCATATCCAGAAGCGGGATCTCTTTCTTCTCATATAAAACCGAGTCTGAGGTTACACGGCAGTCCATGACGTGACCGTGACCGTAGGCAGCAGTATCCGCAAATGGATAATAGATCGGCTGCAGCCACACCCCGCCGCCCTTTTCCGTCATGATCATCGCGCTGACATTGGTCAAAAGGGACTGGCACGCGATCTTGACGCGGTCCGCATGTTTCAGGATTGCCAGAAGCATTCCTCCGAAGAGCAGCGCGTCCTGAAAGCTGTAAACCATCTCGCTGATCGGCATCGCCTTCTGCCAGGGGCTCTCGTCGCACTCTCTTACCGTCTCCTTTGACGCCCTGGTCCACACACCCCATTCATCAAAACTGATAGAAAGCTGTCTGGAAGAGCGTTTTTTCGCTTTGATATAGTCACAGACTGATGTCACTGTCCGGATGTAATCACTCATCTCATCCGCCTGTGCCAGGAAGCTTTCCACAGGCTTTTCATGGCCGTCAAAATACTGATGCAGGGATATGTAATCCACATATTCATACGTCTCATCCAGAGACTGCGCCTCCCATTCCGGGAATGTGGCCATGGTATTTAAGGAGCTTCCGCAGGAAACCAGTTCCACACCGGGATCCAGGATCTTCATGGCCTTTGCGGTCTCTCTCACCAGCCTTCCATATTCAGAAGCACCCTTGTGGCCCAGCTGCCATTCCCCGTCCATCTCGTTGCCGAGACACCAGGTGCGGACCCGGTACGGTTCTTCCCGACCGTTCCTTTTCCGCTTTTCGCTGTATGTGGTGCCCTCCTTAAAATTACAGTATTCCAGGTAATGCAACGCTTCCCGGATACTGCCGGTTCCCAGATTGACCGCCAGCATTGGTGACACCCCGGCCTTTTCACACCATTTCATAAATTCATCGGTTCCGAACTCATTTGTCTCGACCGCCTTCCAGGCCAGCTCCGGCCTGCGCGGACGCTCCTCCTTCGGACCGATTCCGTCTTCCCAGTTATAGCAGGAGACGAAATTACCGCCCGGATACCGGATGGTGGTAATGCCGGCGTTTCGGACCGCCTCCAGCACATCCTTTCGGAATCCATCCTCATCAGCCAGCGGATGATCCGGCTCATAGATTCCGGAATAGACCACCCGGCCCATATGTTCCACAAAGCTTCCATAGATCCGGTCGTCAACGGAACCCTTTTTAAACTCTCGATTGATCGTAATTCTGGCTTTCTGCATTGTATTTTCTCTCCTCTGTTTCAGCAGCTTGGCAATATTAGTCCTTCATTCCGCTGGTCGCGACGCTGGCGATAAAATATTTCTGGAAAAAGATATAAATGACGAGCAGCGGCAGCACCGACAGAAGTGCACCAGCCAGCTGCGGCCCGTAATAAGTGGTCGCGTGTTCTCCCACGAAAAGGGCAAGTCCTGCGGAGAGCGTCCTCATCCTCGTGCTGCTGGTCATCATTAACGGATACAGCAAATCATTCCAGTTCTGCATCAGATGGAAAATAGCCAGAGTCAGTACACCCGGTATTACCAGCGGGAACATAATCTTTGCGAATATACCGAATTCGCTCATGCCGTCCACTCTTGCCGCTTCCTCCAGATCCTTCGGAAGAGCCGCGAAGTAGGACCGCATCATAAAGATGCCGAATGCCGAGGTGGCCTTCGGCAGAATCAGTCCGCCGTAGGTATCCAAAAGCCCCAGCAGGTTCGATTCCAGAAACAGCGGAATCATCATAACCTGGAACGGTACCATCATGGTAAGCAGCACCAGCATGAACAGGAGATCTTTCCCCTTAAAATCCAGCCGCGCAAACGCATAGCCCGTTAATGAGTCAAACAGCACTGCCAGAATCGTTGAACCGCCTGCAAATATCACGGTATTTTTAATATATGATGCCATAGGGATTGTCTTAAAAATCCTCTGGAAGGACTTCAGTGTATATTTCGTTCCAAATACAGTCGGCGGATATCCCAGGATCTCCTTTTCCAGTTTAAAGGACCCAACCGCCATCCAGATAAGCGGAAACAGGACAATCACAATCAGGAATACCGTCAATACGATCTTAACCACACGTAAAAGTGTCACACGTCTTTTCTTCTTTTCGTTCATCCCCGGCCTCCTAATTCTGGTTAATAAACATGTTCTTGTACATCGGAAGGGAGACAGCCAGTATCACCACCAGCAGAAGCACAGAAAGGGCGCAGGCGTATCCCAAATTGTAGGGCTGATTAAAACCGGTTTTATAAATATACTGTACCAGCGTCTCGGTCTTAAACTGCGGACCGCCCTGTGTCGTGACGTACACCTGGTCAAACACCTGAAGAGAGCCGATGGTATTGGTAATAAGGCAGAACCCCAGCGTGGGCTTCAAAAGCGGCAGTGTAATCTTAAAGAACTGTGCTGTCTTCCCTGCCCCATCGATCTCCGACGCCTCATAGTAGCTCTGGGATATCCCCTGGATTCCCACTACCAGAATGGACATGGTGTAGCCGAAATTTTTCCACACCGTCATGGCGATCACGGTCGGCATGGCCGTCTTCGCATTTCGAAAAAAGGTGGCGTTATGAATACCGATCTGCTCCAGTAAGTACGGTATGAATCCGATATTGGTATCTAAAAGTATGGACCAGATAATGCCTACCGCCGCCATGGAACAGACTACCGGCAGGAAGAAGATGGATCTGGCTGCCTTGTTAAAGAGGCTGGTCTTTACCAGCGCATTGGCCGTCAAAAGTCCGATCACAATCTGAAGAGGCACTTCAAACAGGACGAATATAACCGTGTTCAGCAGTGCGTTCCAGAACCGTGTATCCTGAAATGCCGTGATAAAGTTGTGGGCCCCTGTAAAACTGGTATCCGTAAAGAAGATGTTCATATCAAACAGACTGATTACGAGACATGCCATCAGCGGAATAATCGCAAATACGAACAGTACCAGGATGGAGGGCAGCATAAATAAATATGCTACCCGATCCGGTTTATTCCAGTACTTTCCGCCGAACGAAGGTGAGGGGGACTTTCTGGTTTTTATATTATTCAATGAAATCACCTCTATGTACTGCTGTCTACTCAGAAAGCAGCTTGTTGATGCTCTCCGACGCCTTGCTCAGTTCCTCCTGCGGGTCGTTGCCGGCCACTACATTTTCGATCATGGGGAATAAAATGTCGTTATTGACCTGTTTTACAGATTTAATTCCCGGTGCAAAGGAAAATCCAAACTCAGAGATAGAGGACAGCGCATTGACTGTGGCATCCGCTTTGATGTCTGCATCCTCTGCCAGAGACTTTAAATATGGCGGATATCCGTTGCGCAGGGACCACTCTTTACAAGTCGTGTCTGAATTCCAGTAGGCGATAAAGTCGTAAGCCGCCGCCTTTTCTTCTTCACTGGCCGTGGAGGTGACTCCAAAGCCCTGGACCTCGATGACACCGGCAGCTTCCTTGTCCCCTGCGGGCATTCCCGTAACACCAAAATTGATCTCCGCTTCCTTCAGTCCGCTGATCAGCCATGGACCGCCGCAATAGATTCCCATCTGTCCGGCAAGCATTAAGTTATCCGTATCGGCTCCTGTAGATCCAACCGGCGCAGCCCCCTGATTGACAAGATTCTGAATATACTGAAGGGTCTTTAAGTTCTCAGGACTGTCCAGAACAGAACTTTTACCGTCTGCAGAGAAGACGTCACCGCCGTTGGACTTGAACATTGCATCAAAATAGCAGGGCGCGCCGCTGATCGGGAAACCGATTCCATAAAGCTTTCTGGACGGATCAGAGATCTTCAGCGCATACTCGGCCGCCTCTTCCCATGTTGCCGGCGGTGTCTCAGGATCAAGTCCCGCCGCTTCAAACAGGTCTTTATTCCAGTAAAGGAACGTGGAATGAACCTGCATCGGAATCATCATCTGTACCTTCTGGTACTGAAGTGCCTGAAGAGATGCATCACTGAAATTCGAGGCATCCGCTCCGGTCTGCTCGAAGAAATCATCAAGCGGCGTCAAAATTCCATTATCCGTATAAGTTGCCGTATCAAAATTACCTCTGATAATAAGAGCGGGCGCTGTCTTGGAAGCGATGGCTGCCGGGAGTTTTTCCTCTAAGCTGCTGGCCGGCATGATATCCATCTCAATCGTAATTCCTCTGGTATTCTCTTTATTATAGCGGTCCACAATCTCCCTCAGCACATCGCCGTCCGTTCCTGTAAATGCATTCCAGAACTGAATGGTGATCGGGCCTGCGGCTTCCGCCTGCTTATCTGTCTCTCCCTCTGCTAAAGCAGTCTGGGTATCCGAGCCTGCCTGGGTATCGGCGGCCGTTGTCGTCTCTTCTTTTCCTGCCATCGGTGACTTCGTATTGCATCCTGCCAGTGAACACGCCATGACTCCGGCCAGCATCGCAGCAACAAATCTTCTTTTCATATAGAACCTCCTGAAATATGGTTGTTTAACAACTGTAATATATAAATTTTAATGAAAAGAAACCTTTACTTTTTTACTTAAATCATTTAGAATGGTACTGAATAAGGTATCCTGACTGTTTATCTGTATGTTTCGCGGCAGACCGATAAACTCTCAGGGTATTTTTTTGCCCTCTCCTTTCTCTCCCTTCACCGGCATTCGTTAATTTTCCCAAATACGCATTCATTTATTTGGTTATATTTCATTAAATTTATTTCTGCTATTTGTAATCGCGGTTTTTGTATATGCATTTTTTATTTGCGTACACGTGTACTCTATGTCGATCATTATATTCCTTGCACAATTTATTGTCAATACCCTTCTTTGTTTTTTTGCATTTTGTATGATTGGAGTAAACTTATAAATAAAACAGAAACACCACCGATACCCCTCGGCGGTTCTCTCCAGTAAAATTGCCAAATCAAAAAAGCTGGCACAGGATTTTCCTTCTATGCCAGCTTTCCATACTATTCGATTGGATTATCGATCAAAGATACCACCTGAAGATCATGAACATGTCCATCTGCGGAAGTCGCATACGCCTTGACAAAATGAATATGCTTGCCGCCTCCAACCGGTATCGCGGCAGAAGACGTCCCGCAGAATTCGTGGTAATGGCCGTCATTAGGAAGTTTTGTAAAGTTTTACATAGGCTTAATCAGAATATTTAATGGCACAAGCACTTCTTTACCAGCTGGTAAAAATGGCCCGTATGTGGAACCATTAGAAGCCTGTTTTCCAGAGTACAGGTATTGTTACCTTACTTCCTATCTACTGACCACTGTAACTGGGATGTATGCTCCATCTCCGGCAGTCTAAATATCCGTTCATAGACCAGCGTCCAATGGACGCATAGCCGCCCCATCAGATTAGTCAAACCGTATGAGTGCGTCCACTCATACACTGCTTGCCACTATTGAATCATCCATATTCGTATCTGTGCCTTATGCTCATCAACTTTATGTTGTGCAACTTTTTGAATCAATAAATAATCGTGCAACTTCAATGTATCTTTCAAAATTGACCTTACTAAAATCAGTTGTATCAATTTTTATGACTTTTCCACCAACATCAAATTTATCGAGATTATGGCACCACGCATCGAACTCAGTATAGGATGGTTCAAACCCCATTTTATTTACCTGTCCACGCTCAGGTAGTCTTTCACGTTCAATAAAACGTCTGTGTAAGATTTTTGTATCACCAGAAAATTTGAAAACAAGCGATTTGCAGGAGTATTTGTTTATTATTCCTCTTATAATCTTGGACTCGTCTATTCTTTTTACGCCTTCAGGCACAAAATTCCCCTCAATAATAACTGGATATCCAACTTCAAATAATCTTTCTATTGCATACATCATTCCATCAAAAGTAACTGCAGAAAAACGACTACTTTCATTCCTATCATTCACTGATATATTTTCACACAGTGCAATTTTAAATGTATCTTTAATAAAATACGGTATTTTCAATGATTCTGATAATTTTAATGCGAATGTGGATTTTCCAGAAGCAAGATAACCCTCGACAATAATTATTTTATTGTTCATAAATACCTCCAATATAAATAATCTCCAGCATGCCTTATGTGCCTAATAGAAACTCTCCATATAGTCTAATTGTTGCTCAGAAATTTGTCAAACTCAGTCTACTTTCTTATAAATTCACTTTGGCTCTTATTGCTTTTAATTTCATATATCCTATCTCACCTATCCAGCCTACTAATCTTCCTCTATACGCTACGTCCCGGAAAAGCCGGTACCACGACTGCGTCTGCATTTGCGCCCGCCGCCGGTTCCTGCTGGGGAACTGCCTGCTGCTGCGCCGCCTCCTCCTGCCCTGCGTTTCCACCTGCAGCATTTCCGGTGCCACTCGTCTGGCCTGCGTTTCCCTGCCCGGCATTTTCCTGTCCAGCACTTCCCTGCCCGGCACTTTCCTCCCCGGCATTTCCCTGTCCAGCACTCTCCTGCGTCTGTCCGCCGGCCGCGCTCTCGTTTGCTCCCGCCTCCGCCGAAGACTCACCGGTTTCTGCTGCGTTCTCGTTCTTTTGAATTACCGATGCCTTACCACGGTATGTCGTATTGTGAAGCGGAGTCTCTTCCAAGACATTGCCGTCTTTGGTCACTACGCGGAAGGTCTTCCAGACTCCGCCTTTCTGCCCCTGATCCACAACCTTCTCCGTACCTGCCGGAAGCCCGTCATTGGCCTCGTACACCGGAGCCGGTGGTTCTACGTCCCTTACCTTTTCGGAACGCATGGTCACCTTCACGCCATCTTCCAGAATTGGAAGGCCCACTATGGATATCTTCAGTGTGTTATCCTTCAGAGAGGCACGGACTGCCACCGTTGTCGGCTCTGAATTTACAAACTTAAGGTCCGGCCCGGCATAGCCGTCAAAGCTTACCATGGCATCCTCTCCCGGCTGTATGTAACTCGGAGTAAAGCTGTGGGAATGGCGTTCCGTCGCCGAAAGCCCTGAACTCACAATGGCATTATAAAGCGTGGTAGACACCTGGCACACGCCGCCGCCCGGTTCTTCAATCAGCACGCCGTTCCGGTATGCTCCGGCAGGCTGGTATCCCTTCTCCTTCGTCCTGTTTCCAGTGGCGAGATTAAAGGAAAATTCCTCACCCGGCTTCAGAATCCTGCCGTCGATCGCTTCCACCGCCAGACGAATATTCTCATTCCGGTTTTTATTGCTTGTCGTCTTCGTCGTAAAGCTTCCGATAACCTGATACTGCTCCTTTGCCTGCGCCGCGCTGCGTTTCGGGGAGCTCTCCGAAAATTCCGGTTCCACCGCAGCATAATTTCCAGCTTTTACCGCCTCCATCAGGCCCTGTACCAGCGCATCTTCATTCAGCGTTCTTCCAGCTTTCGCCTCCGAATAGGTATAGACGCCTGTTTCCTTATCAAAGGAGACAAGCTGGGAATCGGCCGCCGCACGGTTCCATTTACCGGCAAGCTCCTTAGCCAGCGCACGGAAGGACTCCTCCAGAGAATCCATATCAAAACCGAATGTTCCAGTTTTCATCTGCCCGTTTCCGTAAATCTCATCCAGAATTCTCCTGACTGCTCCGCCGGTTTCCTCCTCCGCCGTCACGGTCTCATCCTGCCAGACCACAGACAGCCCCTTCGTCTTCTCCAAAAGAAGCTTCTCGGTGTCGCTCCGGCTCTTTCCGGTAATATCAATCCCTTCGACGACTGTGCCTTCGTAAGCCGTTACCGTCCCTGCCAGATGTTCCGCCACAGAGGCCGTGCTGCTCTCTTCCACTGCGGATTCCGGCCTTCTGCCGCTGGATCTCCGTCCAAAAGCCAGACCTGCCGTTCCAAGAACCGCAGCCAGTAAAATGACCGTTCCACCGTACATCACCAGCCTGGCCTGACGGCGGCGTCTCCTCGATCTGCCTCTCTTCATCTTTATCACTCCATTTCACATACTTTACTGCATTCCGCAGTAAACTGTAACTTTTATCATTTCAGTTTACACTGTAACAATAACAGATACAGTTAATTCTGTCAAGAGTGTTTTCGATAAAGCAGAGACTATCCGGCCCAGCTCCACGCCGTTCTTCCATCTCCCCGTTATTCCCGCTGTTATTCCCTCCGTTATTCCCTCCGTCATTCTATCCGTCATTCTATCCATCATTCTATCCGTCATTCTCCCCGGAGCAGACGGTACAGTTCACGGTAATATTCGGAGTAAATGCTGTCTTTTCTCCATATAAAAGTAAAATCGTGGCTGAGCTCAAAGTCTTCCAGCACCACGCGTCTCAACCGGCCATCTTCCAGTTCCTTCTTCACAGCGGCCTCATATAAAAATGTGATTCCCCGCCCATCTGCCACCAGGCTCTTGATAGCGCCAATGTTGCTGATCTCCATCAGGTCCTCAAAATCGTGAATCAGAAGGTTCTTGCCTTCCAGATACCGCTCGAACACATATCTTGTACCGGATCCCGGCTCCCGGATAAAGAACCGTTCCTGCGTCAGATCCTCGATCACCTTACCCTCGCTGTGAAACTGATATTCCGGCGAAGCCACGATCACAAATTTCCCTCTGTCGTAGACGAGAAAATCGTATTCCTTTTTTTGAAAAAAGCCCTCTACCACTGCAAATTCGATCTCCCCCTCGTCAAGGCTCCGCAGCAGATCCTGGGTGTCGGCCACCACCATTTTCACAGAAATATCCGGCTGGGCGTCCATAAGCCGCATCAGCGCTTCCGGGAGAACGTACTCTCCCACAGTCATAGTCGCCCCGAACACGAGACGCCGCCCGCCGCCATCCGACATCTTGAGCGCCTGCTTTAAATGAAGCTCATCGTGCTGCATCGTCGTTGCCGCCGACAAAAGCATCTTCCCCGCCTCCGTAAGTCCGATCTTTTTACCGCTGTACTCAAACAGCTTTACCTGATAGTGTTCCTCCAGATAGTGAATATGGTGCGACACAGCAGGCTGTGTAATGTTCAATTCCTCCGCCGCCTTTGTAAAATTCATGCATCTGCATACGGCGAGAAATGTATCCATCCGAAAATCCAGCATCTGAACTTTCCTCCTTTTGTAAAATACGTTCCTTTCTCTATATCATAACATATATTTATCAATAAATAAATATTTAGAATTTTATTTTATGGTTATCCTTCTGTATAATGGTAACAGTTTCCATGGTCAGTCAAATTTTCATGCAGGCATACACTTGACCCATTGCCCGCTGGAATAAATTTGTCCCCATGATCTCATAATGATATCGAACAAGAAAGGAATTTTTAACTATGAAAAAATATACCGCAGGGCTTCTGATCTGTCTCGCCGTCTCCATACCGGCCTGGTTTTTAGGCAGACTCTTTCCAGTAGTGGGCGGCCCCGTCTGCGCCATCTTAATCGGAATGGCTATTGCCCCATTTATAAAGGGAAAGGAGCTTTTCCGCCCCGGGATCGCATTTACATCAAAGAAGATTCTCCAGTACGCCGTCGTTTTACTCGGCTTCGGCATGAACTTATCCGTGGTTCTGGAAAAGGGAAGGCAGTCTCTCCCCATCATCCTGGCCACCATCACCACATCGATTCTCATAGCGGTTCTGCTCTTCCGGCTCTTGAAGATCCCGACGAAGAGCGCCATCTTAATCGGCGTCGGTTCTTCCATCTGCGGCGGTTCTGCCATAGCGGCAACTGCGCCGGTCATCGAGGCGGACGACGAGGAGATCGCACAGTCTATCTCCGTTATCTTCCTGTTCAACATTGCCGCCGCATTAATTTTCCCCGCGCTCGGCGCCGCTTTAGGGCTTTCCAACGAGGGATTCGGGCTGTTTGCCGGCACCGCCATCAATGATACCTCCTCCGTCACGGCCGCCGCTGCTGCATGGGACGGCATCTACGGAAGCAATACGCTGGAGGCCGCCGCCATTGTTAAACTAACCAGAACCCTGGCTATTATACCAATCACCCTGTTTCTGGCATTTTACCGCACAAAAAAAGAACAGAGCGGCTCCGGAAATACCTTTCAAATCGCAAAAATATTTCCGTTTTTCGTTCTGTTCTTCCTTCTCGCATCCGTACTGACCACCGTATTTCATCTTCCCGCCACGGTTACGGGACCGTTGAAAGATTTAAGCAAGTTCTTCATCATCATGGCCATGGCCGCCATTGGGACCAATACCAATCTGGTCACCCTCGTAAAAACAGGAATGAAACCGATTCTTCTGGGCCTGTGCTGCTGGATCGGAATTTCCCTGGTCAGCCTGTCCATGCAGAATTTTCTGGGCATCTGGTAAGCGGTTCCTGATTTCTTAAGCAGGCATGAAGGCGATCTTTATGCTGTCGCCTTCCACCGCCTCACCTTTCGACCTGGTAATCGGAAGCTTCTCGTCTTCCGTGAAGCCGATGGTCTCCCCATCCTTTAAAAGCACATCATCACAGAGCACATAGCTCGCAATATCAAAGAGGAATTCGTGAAGCTCGGCTGGCGCAGCCGCGCTTTCCAACACCTCGATCTCATCCTTCCCAAAAGCAGTCATGCCGTATGTATACCCGTTCATCCCTTTTTCCGTCTGATACAGGCCAAAATAAATCCAGTCTAAAATCGGATACGTCTCTTCTTCCTCTTTCATATCTTCCGCCACGGCGCAGTACATCTCCGGCGCAAACACGGTTCCGCTGGTATAAATTCCCAGCGCATTCTCCTGCTTTAAGCAGGCCGAAGAAATCTTTACGTAAAGCTTACCGGCTTCAAACGGATCATTTTCCCTTCCTCCGACCACGGCAGCCAGAATATGGGCCTGGTGCTCACTGGCCGCGTCCACAGCGCCTTTCCAGAAATAATTGGACTTAGCGTAATACTCCGCCTCTCCCGCAGGCACAGGTGCCGGCATCAGACTGATTGCTACCATATAATTATCTGCCTCGAATACGATGGTGTCGTTATCCGCCTCCTCCTCATCCGGTACGCTGATATTCCACTCATCCAGCAAATCCTTTTTTAACTTTTCTGCATCCCACACCGGGGAAGACAGAAGCACACTGCCGACAAACGAGCCTTTTTCCTTGTTTTCCATCGCGTTCTCCTATAGTATCTTCTTTTTCTTAAAAAACCAAATCTCGACCGCTACAATTACGACGCTCAGGAGAATCATCCCTGCATAGCCGTATTTCCATCGAAGCTCCGGCATATTGGCAAAATTCATTCCGTACCAGCCTACCAACAGGCTGAGGGGCAGAAAGATCGTCGTCACCACGGTCAGCCAGCTCATGATTTGGTTCTGATTGGAGGCAATCTGAGACTGGTACATCTCCCGAATCTGAAATACATACTCCCGCAGCATCTCCACATGATCGTGAAGGCGGCTGGCCCGGCTGGCGAACATGCCGAAACCGGCGCATTCCCCTTCGGAAAACAGGTGGTTGTCATTGGACTCCAGTTCCTCTCCCAGAGAGATCAGCTGTTCATAGTAGGTGTGCAGTGCAAGCAGTTCCTTTCTGCTCACAATCACCGTCTCATAAAAATTCTTCGGCTGATGATCCAGCAGCTCGTCCTCCATGTCCTCCAGCTTCGCCTCATACTTCTGCAGGAAAAGCACATCGTTGCGGATCAGATAATCCATTAAGAGGATCAGAAACTCCGCGGGAGCGGCAGGCGTCCCTTTTTCCTTCGCCCTCTCCTCTCCAGCATGGGAATGGGCAGTCCCTTCTTTCGACGCAATGTCCTCCATCCGTTTGATGATCTCAGTCAGCATATCTCCTTCGTCGATCAGAATCAGTTCACTGTCCGTCACATAGAAGCCAAAGGAGAACTTCTCGCCCAAAAGATCATTTTTATTGGGAATCATAAAAGTCCCCATCGTGCAGCCGCCGTACGCCTCCGCCTTGCAGTAATGGATATTCTCCATGGAATGCAGCAGTACCTTCCGGTGAAGGTACGTCTCCTTCGCCTCCCGGAACTCCTCCAGCGTCATGACTGTAATACAGGCGTCATCACCCTCTCGTCTCTCTCCATCGGAAAGTCTGGTCAGCCTTGTACCAAAGCTGTAACTTACCATCGTTATTCCCTCTTTCCTTCCGTATTACTCCTGTCTGATGAAGACGACTTTGTTGTTTGTCTTATTTTCCCGGACCTCTAACTGGCTGATACTCTGCACAAACTTGGAAAATGTGGAGTAGCCATAATCCTTGACCTTGAAATCCCCATACTTCCTGTGCATGCCGTTGCCCAGAGCGGCCAGCTCCAGGCCGTTCCTTCCGCTGTTTCTCACCAGCTTTATGGCGTAATCATCCAGCTCCTGTTTCCTGGTTCGGTTGTCCTTTATGCGAACCGTTACTACATTATTTGATTTCTTCAGTTCAAAACTATCCATTTCCTCCAGAAATTTCGAAAGAGAGCTGTAACCATAGCTTCTGACGTCGAAATCAGAATATTTTTTTACAAGACGATTCCCAATTTCTCCCAGACCAGTAGCCTTATTCATATCGTCGTTCTCCAGTATAATAGAAGCGATATCCTGTTCGATGACTTCCCGTCCTACCGTTACTCCGCTGACGCTCTCCTCATCCTGGTCAAGCAGGATCTCTAAATTGGTAAACACAGTACATGCGGCGCGGAATGATTTCGGAGTCTTCTCCTCACCCATGCCGATGACTTCCTTTCCCGATTCCCTCAGCCGGCTGGCCAGCTTCGTAAAATCGCTGTCACTCGAAACAATACAGAATCCATCCACGTTATCGGTATACAGCAAATCCATGGCATCGATAATCAGCGCAGAGTCGGTGGCATTCTTTCCCACGGTATTGGAAAATTGCTGAATCGGTGTAATTGAATTTTCCAGGAGTTCCTGTTTCCACTTTCCCATCTGAGAGCTTGTCCAGTCTCCATATATCCTTTTGTATGTAATGACACCATACTTTGTCATCTCAGCCAGAATATAGCTGATGTACTTTGCTGAAATGTTATCCGAATCGATTAATACTGCAAATTTCTTGTCATTCAATGTTCTGATCTCCTGTTATCCTAGTGATATCTACCATTATATTTTATTCTGGTCCATTATACAATAAGGCAAATGGTTATTCTGGCATATTTTTTACATCGTATTTTTATCTTCCGTGCAGATACTAGAAAAGAAGATACTTTACAACGCAACATGAAAGGAGTGTTCTTATGAATTTGAATTCAAACAGTTCATGTGGCTGCGGAAAATCCGACAGTGACAAGAGTACACCTGCCGCCGCTTTAACACTGGCTATCGCGACAGTACCGATGCAGCCCTGGGAACAGCCATATGAGCCTGCTGCCGCTTTACAGCACGGAACGATCTTCCCTTGTCTCGACTTACCGTTTTATGTGACTGGAGGTGGTAAATAATGGCAGACCGCGAAACAATGTTAAAACAGATTAATGAAATCAGCTTCACAGTCAATGATCTGACCCTGTTCCTTGACACCCATCCTCTTGACGACAACGCTTTAAAGGCATTCAGCGACGCCATGAAGCAGAGAAAACAGCTGATGCAGACGTACGCAGAGAATTTTGAACCGCTGACGGTTGACTGTGTCTGCCCCGATACCAACAACAAATCAGAAACCCATACGAAGTATCCGGGACAGAAGCATTTTACCTGGTCTGACGGTCCGCTTCCGTGGGAAGGAGGTACTGTCTAATGTGGAATTATGAAAAACGGCTTCAGTTTCCAGTAAAAATTTCGACGCCATGCCCGAAGACGGCATCTCTCATCATCACCCAGTTTGGTGGTCCTGATGGAGAGCTGGCTGCTTCCATGAGATATCTTTCCCAACGTTACTCCATGCCATGCAAGGAAGTTGGCGGACTTTTAACGGATATCGGCACGGAGGAGCTGGCCCATCTGGAGATGATCTGCGCCATCGTTTACCAGCTGACGAAAAATTTAACGCCGGAGCAGGCAAAGACTGCAGGCTTTGACGCCTACTACGTCGATCACACCACAGCTCTGTGGCCGACCGCCGCAGCAGGCGTCCCGTTTAATGCCTGTGAGTTCCAGTCCAAAGGCGACGCCATCACCGATTTAACGGAAGACCTGGCAGCCGAGCAGAAGGCCAGAACCACCTACGACAACCTGATCCGTATCATCGACAATCCGGAAGTCAGAGAACCGCTCAAATTCCTGCGTGAACGTGAAGTGGTTCATTTCCAGAGATTCGGCGAAGCACTGGAAAAGATTAAGTCCAATCTGGATTCCAAGAATTTCTACTACTTCAATCCGGAATTTGATAAGCAGTTTGTAAAGAAATAAAGACTGCGCAATAGCACAGAGCGGCGGGAACGATTCCGCCGCTCAATTGTGTTTTTACAGGATAAATTATGATTAATTTTCCATTTTTTTCTTGCATTTTCCCGTCAACGTGGTAAAATAGTTGCTATGGAGGTGTAGCTCAGCTGGGAGAGCGCTTGCATCACACGCAAGAAGTCGCAGGTTCGAGCCCTGTCATCTCCATTAGAAGAAATTGCTGATTTCCTGAATGGGAGGTCAGCATTTTTTTGTTATAAAAGCTTTCTCTGCAGAAGCAACATTGCCTTATTAGGGGAATTACGATTTCCTTCCCCCGGTTAATCAGTCAAGTTCTAATCGCATGAGAACAATTTCCTGCTCCATTCACCCTATTTCTGCTCATCATAACTGTACTTCAGCAGCTCATAAATCTCATCTGTCACCGGATCATCTTTAAAATACCCTTCTAAAAGGCTTAAGACTTTCTCCGCGAATTCCGACGGGATCGGCTTCCCATCGATGGCTGTGTGGAGATCCTGCTTCATCTCGCTGACCATCTCCCGCTTTTCCGGTATGGGAAGCCCGTATATCTTGCACAGCATGCCGATCGCCGCACACGCTTCATTCGGCGAGGTCAAAGGTGCGTTTTCGAATCTCGTCTTGATCTCTACTGCCTGTTTGTTAATGTAAAACACCATCTCTCTCCACTCCTTTTTCTCAGATCGGCCGGCCGGCTCTATTTTATCAGGCGGCCATCATTTTGCTGGAAGCTTACCCGGAAGCCCTCGGTACGCTCTACCATATCCAGGCGGCGGATCATCCGGTTAATCACCTCCACCGGTACACTCCGCTCCCGAATCGTATTGCGCCGCAGCACTTCCCGGTAAGGCGCCTCCAAATATTTGATATTCACTCTTGCACCGTAATTGCTGCACAGCCGGCATATCTTCTGTCTGTTGTCCAGCACCAGATTGGTTGCATTCCACACAAATGGGGTCTGCGTGCGCAGAAATCCCTTTGCCCGCTCTCTCGCAACGGCCGCCACAGGCCCGGAAGGCTCACTCGGCCGCACTCCCATCTCCTCCCGGATGTCATCCAGGGATATCACCGGGAGATGTGAAAAATTCTCCTGAATATACGTATCCTTACCTGCCAGAGGAAGCCCCGCCATCACATAGACATCAAACTTCGTCGTATCGTAGAGGCATTCCTCCGGCCATATGTTCTGTTTCTCAAAGTAACAGAAACGCGTATACTCATTGGCAAAATGAATCCGCTCATCATAACAGCCTGTTTCCCCGGCATAAGCCCTGAAATATTCCACCGTCTCCAGAGCCGCCGTCTTGTCGCTGCACTCCCGTCCCAGCACATCTGCCCGCCCAAGAAGATAGAGCAGCTTCAGCCTGACGCTCTCCCTTGCTCTCACAAGGCTAATGGAAGGCGACTCCTTCTCCATAAACAAAAGCGGCAGCCCATGGTAACGGATCAGCCAGGCAATCTCCTCCCTGACCGTAAACGGAATCGAAAAACATTCCTCTAATTCCTTATAGCACAGTTCCCGAAACCGCTTCATCCCCGCAATGCTGTGCCCGGGTGAAATGATTCTGCCCTCTTCTTCGGCCGAGGGCATTGTACAGCTCTTCTTTCCAATATCGTGGAACATGGCGGCCATATAAAGGACCGCCCGTTCCTCTCTGTTTAAATCCTTCCACGCTTCACCTGACACGACCGCACGGCAGACGCGCCTCGTATGCTCCAGCACATTTCCCTCACGGTGCCATGTGCTGTCCTGCATGACGTATTCCAGCTCCTCCAGCCATCGAAATTCCGCGAGGAGTGCGTCAAAGCAGTATCCCTTCTGCTCTAAGAAATCTTCAAGTCTCTGCTGATCTGCCATACTCACACCTCCTCCCGAATAGGAATATCCGAGAATAAATCCGTCCCCGGCGCCAGCTGGTTCGGAATGACGGGCCGGTTGAGCCAATGCGTCTCCGAATCGAGAATTGTGTTTAAAAATGTGCTTCTCACATATTTAAACCGGTCCTTCACCAGACCGTCGTCCTCTGCCTTGATGTAGATGCCTTCCATGAGATCGGACATGTCTGTCTGCCGTTTTACCAGTTCCCAATAAAGCCCCTGTTCCTCACACTGCTCCCGCAGGGACTGCTCATACCGCTCCGACTTAAAATGTGACCTGCCAAGCCAGGAAACCAGCTCATCCAGAGAATCCAGCCTGCCCTCAAACAGAACGAGGACCGACACAATAAACGGGCACTGTAAGAGCAGCTTCCTTCGCGCAGCCGTACTTAAAAAGCATTTCGTTTCCTTATCAAAAATGTCAAATTCCATAAAATAATGGGTAAGCCTGTCATAGTACACCGTGTGTTTGGCATACAGCCATTCTCCATACATCACATAGCGCGTCCCCAGCATCTCATATAAATCCGCCTGATGGCAGCTGGCCCACGTCTTAAACAGATCAAACTGGCGCTCTCCATAGCCGCCGTTTAAGAAATGGCCCCTGCTCTGGAGCATCAGTTTGCCGTTCTCCCCAAAGCTGACGCCGCAGTTGGCGCCATCCACCTTTTCCTCCAGAACCACGAATTTTCCCCTGATCTCCTCGAATCTCACATTTTTCAAATCCTCGTCGCCCGCCTGGATTCTGGAGCCTTCGATATGGCGGGTTCTCGGATATTTATAAATCATTTCCATATTCATTTCACTTCTTTCTCTCTTCATGTTCCCGTTATATGCCACAGACCTTTCAGCCATCCGCCAAAGCGCACGTTTCCATTTTACGCAGCAGGAGTCCTTTCCCATTACAAATAAAGAGTCCGGCAAGCCGGACTCTCGCGCCGGAGCGCGGTCGCTTCAGCGGCCATATTTCTTTAGCGCGGAGTGTGCATCCCCCGGAGGGCTTTTATTTCATAGGACGAACTTTTCTGTGAAATAAAAAAGCTGTGGCCCATACATCACCACAACACAAATTAAGTCCCGCGGCAGCTTCCGAAAGATCCATACGTATCCTCCCGACCAGCCGCTCACGAAAACAGACGAAAAAGAAATTCTTTTTCGGGCGTGTGTACGGTGTAATAGTATCGTTTATAAGGGTATCAAAACAAGACGGCCCGCACGCTGCGTTCCATCCCAGGTTCCATTGATTTACTTATAAACAAACCATTACATCGTTCTCACCCTTTCTTTATAAATCTAGGGTAATCTTACCATCAAATAAATAGAATGTCAATTTATCTATACAAATAACGTGGCGTCACCTATAATAAAGGTATCAATTTTATTACGGAGGCAGAACTATGCGTAACTACTTTCTTATTTATGAAGACTGCTGTTTCTTTGAGATCGTCCTGCTGGGATATTTCATGAAATACTCCTCTCTTGGTGAACAGCCCTGTGCTTACTGCATGGCTGGCTCCGCTGACGACACAGGCAGCGGAATGATCCGCACATCGGAAGGCTTCTGCGTTCAGGCAGACACATTTTTAAAGGATATCGATCCGGACGAAGTCACCTCCTTCATCATTCCGGGCGGCGATATCGCCCATGTCAGAGGAGACGAACTGAGTGCCTTCCTTCACAGCCTGGGCCGGGACAAATCCTGTATCTGCGCCATCTGCGCCGGCGTCGATCTTCTGGAAGAATACGGTTTTCTGGAAGGAAAGAACTCCATTCGGACAAGCAAAAATCTGGCTGTGAGCGACGGACGTCTCATCACAGCCAGACCAGAGGGATATGTGGATTTTGCAGTTGAAGTGGGAAAGGCCATCGGCCTGTTTTCAGACGAGGCCGACATTGCCGAGACACTGGACTTTTTTAAATACCACAAATCAGAGATCTAAAAACGGCAGCCACAGATATTTAAACCTGTAACTGCCGCCCGTCTGCCCTTTAAACCGTTGCAATATCAATCAACGTCAATTCATTCGCCCTGTTTTCCATACTGGTCACAAGGGCCGCCGCCGTATCGAGTGAGGTCAGCACGTTTACGCCTGTCTCGATGGCATTTCTTCGGATTATGAAACCGTCACGGCTCTTATCCGCCCCCTGCGGCGGGATATCGATAACCAGATCGATCTCATGTCCCAGAATCAGATCCAGCAGGTTCGGGGACTCCTGTTCCAGCTTTCTTACTGCCAGCGCCTTTACTCCATGGCTGTTTAAGAACTTCGCAGTTCCCGCGGTGGAGAAAATCCGGTATCCCTGTGCCTGGAATCTTCTTGCTATGTCCACGGCCTCTTCCTTCTCGGAATCGCGGACCGTGATAATCATATTTTTATACTTCGGAAGACGCACGCCTGCTCCCTCAAATGCCTTATAAAGCGCCTCATTGAAGGTCTTCGCAATTCCCAGACACTCTCCGGTAGACTTCATCTCCGGCCCGAGGCTGATATCGGCGCCGCGGATTTTTTCAAAGGAGAATACCGGCATCTTGATGGCGATATAGTCCGCGGAAGGCTGAAGTCCCGGCGTATAGCCCAACTCCCGGATAGTCCGTCCGCAGATGATCTGCGTCGCCAGCGGCACGATGGGGATTCCGGTAACTTTGCTGATATACGGCACGGTACGGGAAGAACGCGGATTCACCTCGATGATGTACACGTCGTCTCCGTCCACAATAAACTGAATGTTGATCATGCCTTTCACGTGAAGGGCTCTCGCCAGCTTCTCCGTATAGTCTACTAAAGTCTCGATGTTCTTCTCTGTCAGATCCTGAGCCGGATAGACGGAAATACTGTCGCCGGAATGAATACCGGTCCTCTCGATATGCTGCATGATTCCCGGGATCAGAATGTCGTTGCCGTCACAGATGGCATCAACCTCGATCTCTTTTCCCATGATATACTTATCTACGAGTATCGGATGCTCCTGGGCAATCTGGTTGATGATTCCGATAAATTCGTCCACATCCTGGTCGCTGATGGCGATCTGCATGCCCTGGCCGCCCAAAACATAGGATGGACGGACCAGCACCGGATATCCCAGCTTATGGGCCGCTTCTTTAGCCTCTTCGGCAGTGTAAACCGTATGGCCCGCAGGTCTCGGAATACTGCATTCCTCCAGAATCTTGTCGAACAGCTCCCGGTCCTCCGCCGCATCCACATCTTCTGCAGCCGTACCGAGAATGGTCACACCCATCTTCATCAGACTTTCCGTCAGCTTGATGGCCGTCTGGCCGCCGAACTGAACCACTGCCCCATCCGGCTTTTCGATGTCCACGATGCTCTCCACATCCTCCGGTGTCAGCGGCTCGAAATACAGCTTATCCGCAATATCGAAGTCGGTACTTACCGTCTCCGGGTTATTATTTACAATAATCGTCTCATAGCCCTCTTTGCTGAACGCCCAGGTGCTGTGAACCGAACAGAAGTCAAACTCGATCCCCTGGCCGATACGGATCGGGCCGGAACCGAGGACAAGCACCTTCTTCCGCCCGCTGGTATATGCGGCTTCATTCTCGCTGCCAAAGCAGGAATAGTAGTAAGGCGTCTCCGCCGCAAATTCAGCCGCGCACGTATCCACCATCTTAAACGCGGCCACAATGTTGTTGTCCTTACGCATCTGATGAATCTCCTGTTCGGAGCTTCCTGTCAGTCTGGCGATGACGTTGTCCGGGAACTCGATTCTCTTGGCTTCTCTCAGCAGATCCACCGTCAGCGGTCCCTTCTTAAGCGCCTCTTCCATCTCCACAATGATCGCCAGCTTATCGATAAACCAGACGTCGATCTTCGTGATCGCATGGATCGTCTCATAGGTAAAGCCGCGTCTTAACGCCTCCGCGATCACCCAGATTCTCCTGTCGTCCACGAGGGCCAGCGTGTCCTTTAATTCCTCGTCGGAAAGCTCCGTGAAATCATAGGACATCAGGCTGTCCACATGCTGTTCTAAGGAACGGATCGCCTTCATTAAGCCGCCTTCAAAGTTCGTACAGATACTCATGACCTCTCCGGTCGCCTTCATCTGGGTTCCCAGCGTTCTCTTGGCGCTGATGAACTTGTCAAACGGGAGACGCGGCATCTTGACCACGCAGTAATCCAGCATCGGCTCGAAGCTGGCGTACGTCTTCTTCGTAACCGCGTTCTTAATCTCGTCCAGGGTATAACCAAGCGCGATCTTGGCTGCAACCTTGGCAATCGGATATCCGGTGGCCTTGGAAGCCAGCGCGGAGGAACGGCTCACACGCGGGTTTACCTCGATGACACAGTATTCAAAGCTGTCCGGGTTTAAGGCGTACTGTACGTTACAGCCGCCGGTGATTCCCAGTTCGCTGATAATTTTAAGTGCTGATGTACGAAGCATCTGGTACTCCTTATCACCCAGAGTCTGGGAGGGAGCCACGACGATGCTGTCGCCGGTGTGAACGCCGACCGGATCGATATTTTCCATATTACAAACGGTGATCACATTGCCCGCACCGTCGCGCATCACTTCGTATTCGACTTCCTTCCATCCTGCGATGCATCGCTCCACCAGGACCTGTCCCACACGGGACAGACGAAGGCCGTTTTCCAGTATCTCCGCACATTTCTCCGGGTTCTCAGCGATACCGCCGCCGGAACCGCCCAGTGTGTAAGCCGGGCGAAGGACTACGGGATAACCGATCTTTTCCGCGATTTCCAGACCGTGTTTGACATCCTCCACAATATCGGAGGGAGCCACCGGCTCGCCGATCTTCTCCATAGTCTCCTTGAACATCTCGCGGTCTTCCGCCTTCTTGATGGTAAGAGCTGTGGTTCCGATCAGACGCACATTGTGATCCTTAAAAAATCCGGCGTCCTCTAATTCCATGGCAAGATTCAGTCCTGCCTGGCCGCCCAGAGTCGGGAGCACACTGTCCGGTTTCTCCTTCAGGATCAGCTGTTCCACCACTTCTACCGTCAGAGGTTCGATATAGACCCTGTCCGCAATATCCTTATCCGTCATGATGGTGGCCGGATTGGAGTTTAAGAGAACCACCTCGATGCCTTCCTCTTTTAAAGAACGGCACGCCTGGGTTCCCGCATAGTCGAATTCCGCCGCCTGGCCGATGATGATCGGGCCGGAGCCGAGAACAAGTACTTTTTTAATATCAGGATTCTTCGGCATTACTTTCCCTCCTCCATCATTTTCAAAAATCTGTCAAATAAGTAGCCGGAGTCCAGCGGTCCCGGACATGCCTCCGGATGGTACTGAACCGTGAAAATGTTTTTATTTACGTATTTTAAGCCCTCGTTGGTGCCGTCGTTGACATTGACAAATGCCGGCACGGCCGTCTCAGGTTTAAGCGTATCCATGTCTACCACATACCCGTGGTTCTGTGACGAGATGTAGACGCGCCCTGTCTCTAAGTCCTTTACCGGATGGTTTCCGCCGCGGTGACCGTATTTTAACTTGTGAGTATCCGCGCCTGTGGCCAGCGCCATCAGCTGATGACCGAGGCAGATGGCAAAGATCGGAACCTCTGATTCATATAATTTGCGGATCTCGGTGATAATATCCGTACACTCCTTTGGATCTCCAGGGCCGTTGGAAAGCATGATTCCGTCAGGATTTTCCGCCAGAATCTCTTCCGCTGCCGTCGTCGCCGGATATACGGTAACCTGGCAGCCTCTCTCATTCAAAGAACGGGCAATATTCATCTTGGCGCCTAAATCGAGAAGCGCCACCTTCTTTCCTTCTCCCGGAAGCACGTATTTTTCAGCGCAGGTGGTTTTCTTCACCACACCGGTAACCGAATAATTTTTCATACGGGCAACAGCCTCATCACAATCAAAATTTTCATTGGTTGTAATCATGCCGTTCATTGTACCTTTTTCTCTTAAGATTTTTGTTAGGGCTCTCGTATCGATACCACTGATACCTGGAATATCTTGTTCCTCTAAGAAATGCTGAATGGTATCCCCGCTTCTGAAGTTGCTGGGGATTCTAGATAATTCTCTGACAATGTAGCCGTCCGGCCATGCTTTATACGATTCCATATCTTCACGACAAATTCCGTAATTACCAATCAGCGGATACGTCATCACCACGGCCTGCCCCGCGTACGAGGGGTCGGTGAGGACTTCTAAATAACCGGTCATGGAAGTATTAAATACGATTTCGCTGATTACTTCCCTTTTCGAACCAATGCTGGTCCCTGTGAATACGGTTCCGTCTTCCAGTATTAAAAAAGCTTTCATACGTAAAGTCCCAATCCTTTCTTAATGCTATGCGTTGTTTGAGCGTTCTGAAAATCAGCCCAAATTGAATAGATTATACATGATTTCACGACATTTTTCAACTGTTTTCTGCACGATTGTCTGACTATCTTTTTCCGTTTTTCGCAGGCTATTTTAAACATATTATACAATACCCTGATTTATATATTGAGATGGATGGTTCTTCCGGCCGTGGCATTCACATCCTTAAGGAATCGCCTTTCCGGCGAATAACCGGATTCAAAACTGCAGAGACTATCTCCGAGGTGATGTTTATGATAGATAACAGTGAAATGCCCATCGGTTTTACCATGGAGCTGGCACAGCATTCCGACATTCTGACCCGTTTTGCGGAGCTTCCGGAATCCAGACGGAACGAACTCGTAGACGGAGCCAGAAACGTTGAGAGCCGGAATGAAATGCGTAACTACGTAGAGTCCATGTTCCGGTAAAACGTCCGGAAATTCGGAATTCCTTCAGTCAGCCAGGATTCCCGGTCTGCGGCGCCTGCCCCCCTCCCGGCAGAAACTTTCTCCGCCGCAGCCCGTTTTCCGGAAAAACCGGAACATTTGCGAGACAGCCGTCATATACTGTCAGTAATCATCCAATAAAGGGGCAATCTATGAGAAAATATATGACCGCTGCCGCACTGGAACCTACTGATACCGGCTCACTCCAGGTAAATGTAGTTTCTGCGGAAAACAATTTTCCTATCCGCGATGCCGAAGTTTCCATCGCTTACAAAGGTGATCCTGAAAGCACTGTAGAATCAACGAACACCAATTCTTCCGGCCAGACCGGGGAGATCCGCTTAGCCGCTCCTCCACTGGAATACAGCCTGTCGCCCGGCTTAATCCAGCCCTATTCCGAATATACCATCACCATCCGGGCGCGGGGCTTTGCGGAAGTCGCCATCTCCGGAACGGAAATCCTGCCGGACGCTCTTGCAATCCAGCCGGTCCGTATGACGCCGCTGGCTGACGAGGTATCACCGGACACTCCCATCGTCATTCCGGATCACACGCTCTATGGCTACTATCCGCCGAAAATTGCTGAAGCAGAAGTAAAGCCGGTGGCTGAAACCGGTGAGATCGTCTTAAGCCGCGTGGTAGTTCCTCAGACCGTCGTGGTTCATGACGGGGTTCCTACCGATTCAACCGCCCCCAATTACTACGTTCCATACCGGGACTACATCAAGAATGTGGCCTCCAGTGAAATTTACGCCACCTGGCCCCGTTCCTCCATCACGGCAAACGTTCTGGCCATCATGAGCTTCACGCTGAACCGTGTCTATACGGAGTGGTACCGCAACCAGGGCTACGATTTCACCATTACCTCTTCCACCGCTTTTGACCATAAATGGATCTACGGCAGAAATATCTTCCAGTCCATCTCCGAGGTTGTGGATGAGATCTTCGACAACTACTTATCGCGTCCCGAGGTCAAACAGCCGATCTTAACCCAGTACTGTGACGGCAACCGGGTGTCCTGCCAGCACAAAGGCTGGATGACCCAGTGGGGCTCCGCCGACTTAGGCGAGCGCGGATACAGCCCCATTGAAATTCTGCGCTATTTCTACGGTGATGACATGTACATCAATACCGCCGAGCAGATTTCCGGTATCCCTGCTTCCTGGCCCGGCTACGATTTAACCATCGGCTCCAGCGGCCAGAAGGTACAGCAGGTGCAGGAACAGCTGGACGCCATCGCCACCGTATACAGCGCTATCCCGCACATTACGCCGGATGGAATCTTCGGACCGGCAACCGCCGCCGCTGTGCGGGAATTCCAGTCCATTTTTGGTATTCCGGTGACGGGAGTCATTGACTTTCGAACCTGGTACAGGATATCCCATATTTATGTGGGAATCACAAGAATCGCCGAGTTAAATTAATTAAGAAATTAAGAAAAATAAGAAGAAAAGCCAGATGCATCGGCTCTGCTGATCAGACGATGCATCTGGCTTTTTGTATTTCTGTTTTTTGTGTTCCTGTTTTCTTGTATTCCCGTTTCTCAACCGCCGGCTCATCCTTCTCCGCCGCACCGAACCGCCGCCACGTATCCCAGCAGGCACAGGGAAATCCCGCCAAGCAGCTGGTAGAGTTCGATCTGTTTCCACGCCACATCCCACAGGATCACCACCGGCGAGGAAAATACCAGGCCGATGATCACGCGGTACATCTGGCGCTCATGATTGACCAGAAGATGTTCCACAATTTTGGCAAACAGAAAAATTCCGAGTCCCAGCCCTGTAAAATAAGGAAGCAGGACCAGTCCATCGGATAGAAGCGCTGGAAAATCAAACGCGGCCGCCGCCCTGATACAGCCGTTTGTCGTCTGCAGCAGCGGCTCGTACACACCGATCATCATCATGATCATGGAGCCGCTCACGCCCGGAACCACCATGGTTCCCGCAGCCAGTATGCCCACAAAGAACATGGAGATGATCCAGAACCGGCCGGAAGAGAGATAGGCTGCTCCGGTCTTCGCCGCTTCGCCTCCAGCCTGGGAACCGGAGGCGAGGGATATTCCGCCCGCCACGGTGATGAAGATCACCACGGCGGCTGTGATGCAGATCGTCACAGCCCCCAGTCTCTTCTCTCCAGGCTCCGCCTTCGCCTTTGTCTTCTCAAACAGAGCAGGAAGGCCGCCGCCGATAAGCCCGATAAACGCCAGCTTCGTCTGTAAGGGAAACGTCCCAAATAAGTATTCGAACACCAGAGACAGGCTGATGATCCCAGCCACCGCCCCCAGACCGTAGGGAAACAGCGTTTTTATGCTTTCCACCGGTTCCTTAAAGAGCCGGTTCACCGCATGGATGATCGTGTCGTAAACGCCCATGGATATGGCCAGCATCCCGCCGCTGATGCCGGGAAGGATATTGGCAATTCCTATGACCACGCCTTTCAGCAATTCACCGATATACTCCAAATCATTCCTCCTTCAAGGTTGTATATCGTATTTTATGCTTCATCCACCACTTCTAATACCTCTTTCACCCTGGCAATGTGATAATCCGCCAGACTCTGGTCGAAATTGTAGCGGTCATCGATCACCGCCGCAATCTTCATCCCGGCTCTGCTGGCCGCTGTAATCCCAATGGTGGAATCCTCCACCGCCAGACACTCTTCCGTCTTTACGCCCAGCTGGGACGCTGTATACTGATAGATTTCAGGGTCCGGTTTGCTCCGTTTAAACTGGCTGCCGCTGACCACCACTTCAAAATATTCCCGTATCTCATTTTCACGAAGAACCCGTTCCACCAAGTCCAGCTGAGTGGAAGAAGCCAGCGCGAGCCGGTATCCCTTTTCCTTCAAAGTTCTTAAAACTTCCGTAACTTCCGGGCGGTAGATCTCTCTATAGTCCACCTCACTGTAAATATCACGCTGGCGGCACTCATCTCTCAATTCCTCCCACGGCTGTCCGTTATCGACCGCACGCTCCAGTACCTCCCACGCCTCTTTTTTCGTTGCGCCAACCATCGGATAAAGTTGTTCGATACGCACGTTCGGGTTCTTCTTCCTGGCAAATTCCAGCTGAAATTCCAAATACGTTCCCTCACTGTCGATGATCACGCCATCCATGTCAAAAATCACTGCCTTAACCATGTGTTTCCTCTCTCCTGTCCCTTATCCTGCGTTACCAGTATTTCCGTTATTACCATTCCCAGGCGCCTTTTCGCAATTCCGGCCTGCCCGGATGGCTCTATCATATCACACTACTGCCGGTTTTCACAATATATCATTTTTAGCCATCAGGATAAACTCACAGAATTATGAAAAGCTGCATTTGTCGAGCTGAAACTGGGTGAAGCACTCCGGCCCCGGCTCGCTGGCGGAATAAAAACCCTGAAATCTCTCTCAACCTCATAAGGAACCACACTTCTTAATAATTCTGTAAATTTACAGGTTTATCCTGTACAGCCGCCCAAAAAACGGCACAGCCAAACATGACTGTGCCGCCCGAACTCATATTTTATAGCCTCTGATCTTTATGTACTCCTCGATCATTCTGACACTTCCCTTGATTCCGGCCGTTGATGTATTGATCAGAAGATCGTAGTTCTCCGGGTCCGCCCATCCTCTCCCGGTATAATAACGGTAGTAATTCCGTCGTTCCTTGTCAATCCGCTTCACATTCTTCTTAATGTCCTCCGGCGCATAGAGTTCTTTCTCCTTTATCCTGCGGATTCTCGCGTCCATATCCGAATAAATGAAGATCCGCACCAGTTCGATGTTGTCCGCATCCTCCAGCACGTAATCCGCGCAACGGCCCACAATAACGCAGGACTGCTCCTCTGCCAGCTTCCGGATCACCTCCGATTGAAAACGGAATAAGTTGTCCGCCGAGATCAGGTCCGAACCGAAGCTTGGGCCTCTCATCTCCGGCGTCATGCTGCTGATAATCCGGTACAGAAGCCGGTTCCCCGCTTTCTCATCCGCCAGATGAAAGTAACTCTCCTTGATGCCGCTCTCGTCGGAATTCATACGCAGAATATTCTTGTCGTAAAAATCAATTCCCAGTTCTCCCGCCAACTTCCGACCGATTTCATTGCCGCCGCTGCCATACTGACGGCCAATGGTAATAACAAGTTTCTTATCTCCCATGTGAATCCCTCCTGTGCATGCGTGACCGTTGATTTGTTGTTTTTCTGTCTCTATTATAACACACATTTTCTGTCGCGGACACTATTTTTCCGGAATATGGAGTTCTCCGGCGGGACCATTTTCACCAATGGAAAATGGTCCCGGTCCGGTCTCTTAAGAAACTGCCGGTCTTCTGACAAGAAATGTATTGTATCCATACCGTCTCAGCTCCTGCTCCATGCGCACGGCGTTATCCAGCTCACGGAAAGCACCGGCACGCACCTTGAATAAACCGTCCTCATTGACGATAAACGCCGGGAATCCCTGGGACCGCAGCGTATTCATCTGCTGTTCTGCCAGAGAGCGGATGCGGTAAGCTCCCGTCTGAATCTGGTAGTATTCCGGCTGCTCCGCTTCCCCTTCCCGGATCGTTGTCAGAATTCCGTCGGCAATCGCTCTTGCGATGGCATCAATATTATCATCAAAGAGCTGGTTGTCAGCCTCATTGTCGATGAATCCCACCTCCACCAGAACGGCCGGCATCTCGGTTCTGCGAAGCACGACCAGCCCCGGCCTCTCGATGATGCCCAGATTGGCAAACCCCGTATTGGCCAGCTCCTCGTTGATATTGTTCGCAAGCTGGGCCGGAACCCCCTTATTCTCAAATACGAGACTCATAACTCCGGAGGCGCTGCCTGGTATCGGCATGGCATTCCGGTGAATCGATACGAAATAGTCCGCTCCCGCCTCATTCGCCATCGTGGCCTTTTCCAGAGGCGTATTATACGTATCATCTGTTCTTGTATATCTGACGTCTACTCCATTCTCCGACAGAATTTTTCCTACCGCCAGGGCAAGCCTTAATGCATCATCCTTTTCCTGTCTTCCTTCAAATTTTGCGCCCGGATCAGCGCCGCCGTGACCGGCATCTATCACTACTATCTTTCTTTCAGCCAAAAGAAAAACTCCTTTCACATACCTCTATGATGTAAAGTATGTGAAAAGAGCCCTGAATGTACCATTTTTGATCTATTCCTGTAGTTTCTTCACTTTTGTAAGGCGTTCATTCAGCCGGACGACCCATTCCTTGCGTATGAGTCCTCCCGATTTCCTTGCAATGCTTTCTAACGGAAGCGCTCCCAGCGTATGCAGCAGGGGCCGGCTCAACACATCGGCTCCCGCCTCCTCCTCCAGAACCTTTTTCGCCTCCGGATTATCCAATATCTCATCCAGTGTATCGTATACGGAATGATACCCGTTCCTCACACGATACTCCGTCGCCACCTCCCGCATCTCCGCATTTCTGTCCTGTCTGAATAAATAGGAAGGTTCATCTGCCGGTTCTCCATACAGGATCACATCGTCGTAATCCCCGCGCTCCGTCTTCACCAGAATATCATTCTTCCCCGGAAGCAGCACCACCCCGTCCAGCCAGAAGATATGGCAGTCCTTGCACATGGCTCCCATGGATTTGCTGTTCACAAACAGCTCCACGTCCTCCGCGTTTGAATAAACACGGATGGTGTTCCTGCTTTCCGCCCGCCTCTTATAACGCTTTCCGGTAATATGAACCACAGGCTCCCCGGACCACTCCGCCTTATACAGGTAAAATGCGTCCTTTCTCGTCTTTCGGTCATACGTGACCAGCCCCTTGTTATTTCTCCCGCTCACACCGCCTTCCTTTCGGTTTACGGAGGCGAAATCACACAGATTCCACACATAGGACGCCCACACCAGCGGATGCGCCCTTATGATTGCCAGCATCTCTTCGTGGTACAGAGACTGGTAGCTTTCGGAGTAATCGCCTCTCGTCGGTGAACCGGTCTGGTAAGTCAGGATTCCATCCGCGCCGTATTCCGATATGGCGATCGGAACCGGCACCTGCTTCTGCTGCAGTTCATCCAGCCATACTCCCATGTCACTGCATTCCCCCACATACCATCCGTAATAGACATTATAGCCGATTCCGTCGGTAATGGCGCTCAAAGGGCTGTCCTCCGCAAGCGTCATCATGTGGGAGCAGACCGTGATGCGTCCGGGATCGAGGCATTTCGCCAATGCGTTCATCTCCCGAAGCGCCTCCTCCACCCAGTCCTCTGCGCCGAACATGGTCACATCGTTGCCGATTCCCCAGAAGCAGATGGACGGATGGTTGTAGTTCTGTTTTATCAGCTCCGTCAGCTGCAAAAGAGCGTTTTCTCTGGCCGCTGCACTGTCTGAGAGTCTGGAGATAAACGGAATCTCCGCCCATACTGCCAGCCCCTCCCGGTCGCACAGCTCATAAAAATAAGGAGCGTGCTGATAGTGGGCCAGCCTTACGGTATTGGCGCCGATTTCCTTTAAGAGGGCCATGTCCTCCTCCATGTCCTCCCGGGAAATGGCCCATCCACGGTCCTCCCGGTCCTGATGGCGCCCCACGCCGCGAAGAAACAGCCTCTCTCCGTTCAGCTGAAAGCCGCTTTCTGCGGAAAGGCGGATGCTTCGGAAGCCGAATCGGATCATCCGCTTCTCCATCCACCTTCCGTTTTTCAGCAAATCTGCAGACAGTGTGTACTGATAAGCACCACTGCGTCCATTCCACAAAACAGGCTGCTCGATAAAAAGCTCTGCCGGCTCTTTCCCTGCCTTGACCGTCGCTTTCGCACACAGCTCCCCGTCCTGATCCAGCACCTGGCAGCAGACCTCGCACCCCTCCGGCTCGTCCACCACGCTGTACACGCGGACCCGTCCTCTGCCGCCGCCCGTAATCTCCGGAATGATATAAATACCCTCGGAGCCGTCGTCATCCAGGCTGAATCTCGACGCATCCGCCACCACCAGATTGACATCCCGGTAAATACCGCCGAAAAACGTGTAGTCCGCTGCGATCGGATACACATCGTCGCGCACGGAATTGTCCACCCGCACTTCAATCCGGTTGCACTGCCCCGGTCTCATCCATTTCGTAATGTTAAACCGGAATAAGGAGTATCCGCCCTTATGCGTCCCCACCGGCTGACCATTGACCACAACCTCGGCGACACTGCCCGCAGCGCCTATCTCCAGATAGATGTCCCTGTCTTTCCAGTCATCCGACATCTCAATCTGCTTTTCATAGACGCACACTCCCACATAGCCGCCGTTTCCATTCTGTCCTCCCCTGATATCCCAGATGTGAGGCAGCGTGACCACGGCGGCAGGGCTTCCATCGCCTTTTCTGAATTTCCAGTCAGAATTAATATTGTATCTTCTCATTCTGCTCCTCCCTGCTGAAAACGCATCCCTGTCTGCCTGATACCTTTAGTTACATTATACAAAAACTTCAGAAAGGGCACAATACTTTTTATAAAAATGCACTATAATTAATTATTCATTAGTTGACCGAAGAAATGAATCGCCGGCCTCCATACAATCCGCCCCCCTGGGACCGACCGGAGTTGACAGTACGATCTGTGTGTTCGTCTTTCCGTATTTCTGCACTTCACCGATAAAAGCGTCCAGCTCCATGGTGCTGCTGAAGGCCACCTTCAGCAGCATGGAGTAGTCTCCCGTCACGCAGCTGCACTCCAGCACATTGGGTATCTCCGCCATCCGTTCGTAAAATACCAGCTTCTCTCCAGGCAGAACATCCAGATTTACATATGCCGTGATGTGATATCCCAGCTTAACCGGATCCACTGCCGCGTGGTACCCGGTGATGATGTCCTCCCGTTCCAGTTTTCCAATCCTGGAGGAAACCGCCGGCGAAGACAGAAAGGTACTCTCAGCAATCTTCTTGAGGGAATACCTTGCATTTTCCTGCAGCATCTGCAATATTTTCTTATCGATCTCATCCATCTGATTTTTCTCTCCTTTTATAGAATAAAAATTCCGGCAAGCGGAGTCCCCTGTGAAACAAAAAAAGCGTCAGTACCACCAGGGTACGAACGCTTTTGTCCTTTTTATTCACAACCATTATCTTTATTTTCTTATTTCTCATCTATCATAACCACAGAAAGAGTGGTTGTCAACGTTATTTTCTTAGGGAAACCATATTTTTCATGCGCTCCACGGCCTCCACCGTGTTCTCATACGTGCCGAATGCCGTTAAACGGAAGTATCCCTCGCCGCTGGGCCCGAATCCGCTTCCAGGAGTTCCCACCACGCCGGCCTCGTTTAAGAGGCAGTCGAAGAACTCCCAGGAGGTCATTCCGCCAGGGACTAAAAGCCAGATATAGGGGGCGTTGACACCGCCGTACACCTCGCATCCGATTTCCTTCAGCCCCTCATAGATCACCTTCGCATTTCTCATATAATAGGCTACCTGTTCCTTTAGCTGCTCTCTGCCTTCTGGAGAGTATACCGCCTCACCGGCCTTCTGAACGATATAGGGGGCGCCGTTGAACTTCGTTCCGTGGCGCCTCGCCCACAGGGAATGGAGCATGACACCTCCACGGACCAGTTCCTTCGGAATCACGGTAAAGCCCAGACGCACGCCGGTAAAGCCGGCGTTTTTCGAGAAGGAACGGAACTCTATGGCACACGTTCTGGCCCCTTCGATCTCGAAGATGGAGTGTGGAACCGACGGCTCTGCGATATACGCCTCGTAAGCCGCATCGTAAAGGATCACGGCTCCCGTTCTGTTGGCATAGTCGACCCACACCTTAAGCTGGTCTCTCGTAAGCGTCGTTCCGGTCGGATTGTTTGGAACGCACAGATAGATCAGATCGGGAGTCTCCTCCGGGAGCTCCGGGACAAACTGGTTTTCCGCCGTGCACGGCATGTAAATGACTCTGCTCCATTTTCCCGTCTTCTCATCATACTCCCCGGTTCTGCCGGCCATGACGTTGGAATCCACGTAAACCGGATAGACCGGATCGCAGACGGCAATTACCGCGTCCTCGCTGAATATCTCCTGGATATTGCCGCAGTCGCATTTCGCACCGTCGGAGACGAAGATTTCATCCGCCTCGATCTTACATCCACGGGCCGCGTAGTCGCCAGCCGCGATGGCCTCCCGCAAAAAGCCATAGCCCAGATCCGGCGCGTAACCATGAAATGTCTCTACACTGCCCATCTCCTCCACGGCATCGTGAAGCGCCTGTATGAGAGCCGGCGCAATGGGCTGCGTAACGTCGCCGATTCCCAGCCGGATAATCTTCTTATCCGGATTTGCAGCAGTATAGGCGTTCACCTTTTTCGCGATAGCGGAAAACAGGTAGCTTCCCGGCAGTTTCAGATAGTTGTCATTTACTTTTACCATCGATGTCCTCCTGTGAGCATATTATAAATTTTCTGGATCAAATTCCCCCTGAAATACTTCCACGGCCGGTCCGGTCATATACACATGGCCGCTCTCCCGGTCCCAGGTAATGCTTAATATTCCCCCCTTCAGTTCCACCTCCACGGTATTCTCCGTCCTGCCGCTTAAGACGGAGGCTACAGCGCTCGCCGTCGCTCCCGTGCCGCAGGCCCACGTCTCTCCGCTTCCGCGCTCCCAGACACGCATGCGGAGATGGCTTCTGTCGATCACCTGGATAAACTCTGAATTGGTCCGTTCCGGGAAACGTTCATGTGTCTCAAACGCAGGTCCCATGGCCTCTAAATCCAGTCCGTCAATCTCATCCATATAATAGATGGCGTGAGGATTTCCCATGGAGATTCCAATGAATTCATAGGACCGGCCGTCGATCATGATCGGCTCCGGCACCTCTCCCGTCACCTCGGGAATCCCCATATCCACAGTGATGAGCACAGCCTTACCGCCCTCGTCAGTAACCTTTAAATGCTTGATTCCCGCCTTCGTCTCCACATCGAATTCATCCTTTTCCACGATATGGTGATCGTACACGTATTTCCCCACACACCGGATTCCGTTTCCGCACATCTCGCTCTCGGAGCCGTCGGCATTAAACATCTTCATGCGGCAGTCCGCCTGCCCGGAAGGGCAGATCAGAATCAGGCCATCCGAACCGATTCCAAAATGGCGGTCACTGACCTTTACCGCCAGCTCCTCCGGCCGCTCCACCGTCTCCTCAAAACAGTTGATATACACGTAGTCGTTACCCGTTCCCTGCATCTTTGTAAACTTCATGGTATCCCCCTTATCTGTTTATCAGACTCATGATCATCTGCGCGGTTTCCACCATGTTGGTGCCGCTGTCCATGCTGCATTTCTGCAGATAGCGGTGGGCATCCGCCTCGGTCATATGGTTTCTGTCCATCAGAAGCTCCTTCGCCTGTTTGATTAATTCCTGTTCTTCCCTGCTTCGTTCCAGGGGCTTCAGTCTCTGTTTTCTCCTCCTCCTGACCAGCGATTCCATCATCATCTCCAGAGTGCTGATCAGATCGTGAACCTTCAGGGGCAGTCCGAGACAGACCACATCCACCGGCGCTCTTCCGTTCCAGAGTCCCGGCGATGCCACCAAAAGCATCCGGACTCCCGGCGGCAGACAGTCGTAGAGTTCCTCGTACACCATGTCTGCAAATCTGGCCCCGCATACCACAATTCCACTTCCCAGTTCATCGGCGCTGTTAATGGCCTGTGCGCCGGAAGTACAGACCGCCGCGACCGAAAAGCCATTTTTTGCAAGGATATTCCTAATATTTTTCGCGTCCTCCGGTTTGGAGAACGCCACAATCACATTGGCCAAGCGCACTCACCTCCAGGGTATCAATACTTATACAAGTACTCCTTTGTCTCCCAATCCGTTACGTACGCCCGGAACATCCGCCATTCGGCTTCCTTGGCCTCCAGATACTTGGTATAAATATGCTCTCCCAGAACCTCTTTCATGAATTCGCTGCTCTTAAATTCCTCGATGGCCTCTCCGAGCGTCTCAGGAAGCCTGGATATACCGCGCGAAAGAACCTCCTCCGGCGCCATGGTATAAATATTAGTATCCACACTGTCGGGCGGAACCATACCTTTTTTAATCCCGTCCAGGCCAGCCGCCAGGCAGGCCGCCAGCGCAAGATACGGATTGACGGAAGGGTCCGGGCAGCGCAGCTCGATCCGGGTGCTCTCTCCTCTCGACGACGGAATCCGAATCAGCGGACTGCGGTTTGCCTTTGCGGACCACGCGATATAGATGGGCGCGTCGTATCCGGGTACGAGCCGCTTGTAGGAATTCACCAGCGGATTCGTTAAAATGGTCATCTCCTTCATATGGCAGAGGATGCCGGCCATAAACTGGTAGGCGAGCTGGCTGAGCCCCAGCGGATCCGCCTCATCCTCAAATAAGTTCTTTCCATTTAAGTCAGACAGGGACATATTTAAATGCATACCCGATCCATTGACTCCCGCCTTCGGCTTCGGCATAAATGTGGCATGAAGGCCGTGGCGTTTCGCAATCGCTTTTACTGCCATCTTAAACGTCATGACATTGTCAGCCGTCACCAGCCCTTCCGCGTATTCAAAGTCGATTTCATGCTGTCCCGGCGCCATCTCGTGGTGAGAGGCCTCTATCATAAATCCCATATCCTCCAGATTTAGCACGATATCCCGGCGGACATTCTCTCCCTGATCAATTGGAGCCACGTCGAAGTACCCGGCCATTTCGTGGGTCTCCGTCGTCGGTCGTCCCTCCTCGTCTGTCTGAAAAATGAAAAATTCGCATTCTGGTCCAGCGTTAAAGACAAACCCCATATCGGCCGCTTCCTTTAGCACGCTTCTCAGCACATACCGCGGATCTCCCTCAAACGGAGTCTTATTGGGACGGTAGACGTCACACATCAGCCGCGCCACCTTTCCCTGCTGCGGGCGCCACGGAAAAATCTCAAAGGTATCCAGATCCGGATATAAATACATATCGGATTCCTCGATCCGCACAAAGCCCTCGATCGAGGACCCGTCAAACATGCAGCGGTTATCGAGCGCCTTCTTCAGCTGACTCGATGTGATTGCAACATTTTTCAGCATGCCAAAAATGTCAGTGAATTGAAGCCGGATAAACTCCACATCTTCCTCTTCCACGATTCGGAAGATATCTTCCTTACTGTATTTGCTCATAATAGCGTCTCCCTTTCCTCTTACACAAAAAGGGGCGTGATGTGCCAGAACCCATGACCGGAGCGTCCGCCCCGATGAAATTCTCTTACATCACCCCCGTTATATGCATAAAATATAACAGCTTGAAAAAAGTTTGTCAATGTATTTTTATTCTTATTCTGGAAGCATTTTATTCATATTTGGAAAACAATCCAGTCATCCGGTTTTCCCGAAAAGGTATGGGGCCATTTCCCTTAAACTTCCGTACCTGCGCTGCCCTGAAACGCCTTATCCCGCGCCTTCTTATAATTCAGCGCCCGGATGGCATTTAAGATCGCCAGTACCGAAACACCCACATCGGCGAATACCGCCGCCCACATGGTTGCAAATCCGAGTGCCGTCAGAATCAAAACCAGCACCTTGACACCGATTGCAAATATAATATTCTGTTTTACAATCCGCATGGTTTTTCTGGCGATAACGATGGCATCCACGAGTTTGGAAGGTTCATCTGTCATAATCACCACATCCGCCGCTTCCACTGCCGCGTCGGAACCGATTCCGCCCATGGCGATACCGATATCCGCTCTGGCAAGAACAGGGGCGTCATTGATGCCGTCACCCACGAATCCCAGTGTGCTGCCTTCCGGCTTCGTAGTGAGGAGTTCTTCTACCTTCCCCACTTTATCCCCCGGCAGGAGGCCGCCGTACGCTTCATCGAGGCTCAGCTTATCCGCAACCGCCCTGCCCACTTCCGGTTTGTCTCCGGTCAGCATTATGAGACGTCTGACGCCGGCTCTTCTCAGTCCGTGCAGCGCTTCCGGCACATCCTCACGCACCGTATCGGAAATGATGATGGAACCGAGGAACACGCCGCCTTCTGCGATGTAAAGGGATGTTCCCATAATCTCCGGCACATCCGTAATGGTGATTCCCTGTGCCTTCATCAGCCTTTCGTTACCGATATATAAGTCTTTTCTGCCGTTCTCCAAATCCAGTACCGCGTGGATTCCGTGTCCGGCAATCTCTTCCGCCGTGACGATCCTGGATTCCTCCACGCTCTTTCCATATGCTTCCTTCACCGACAGGGCAATCGGATGGTTGGAATGAAACTCTCCGTAGGCTGCCAGTTCAAGCAGTTCGTCCTTCGTTCCCTCCACCGGTTTTACCCGTGTCACCTGGAACTTCCCAGTGGTCAGCGTTCCTGTCTTATCAAATACCACCGTATCGAGTGACGCCACCGCTTCCAGATAGTTGCTTCCCTTCATCAGGATACCCTGTTTTGAAGCCGCTCCAAGACCGCCGAAGAAGCTGAGCGGAACGGAGATAACCAGTGCGCATGGGCAGGACACTACCAGGAAACTGCACGCGCGGTAAATCCAGATTCCCCAGTTTCCGGCTGTGAGCAGAGGCGGAATAATAGCCAGAGCCAGTGCCAGACAGACGACCACAGGGGTATACACTCTGGCAAATTTCGTGATGAAGTTCTCGGCCTTTGCCTTTCTGGAGCTGGCATTTTCCACCAGTTCCAGGATCTTTGCCACGGTGGAGTCGTCGAACAGCTTCGTCACCTGAACCTCCAGAACTCCGTTTAAATTGATGGAGCCGCTGATGATCGGATCATGATCCTTTACCTCCACCGGCATGGACTCTCCGGTCAGCGCCTTCGTATCGAGGCTGGAGCTTCCTTTTATAATCACGCCGTCGAGCGGCACCTTTTCCCCTGGCTTAACGACGATCGTATCTCCGATTTCGACTTCATACGGATCGACCTTCTCTTCTTTTCCATCCCGGACCAGGTTGGCATACTCCGGGTTGATATCCATCAGCTCGGTGATGGACTTTCTCGACTTGTTGACAGCATAATCGCTGAATAACTCTCCTACCTGATAAAACAGCATGACCGCAACCGCTTCTTCCAGGGCTCCGCATCCGATCGCTCCGAAGGTTGCCACTGTCATCAGGAAATTCTCATCAAATACCTGGCCATGGGAAATGTTGCGCACCGCCTTGAGCGGAATGTCATATCCGGCCGACAGATAGGAAATCACAAATGGAATCCAGGCATAAGCCGTCTTCCCTTCCATCAGGGCTCCCACGATCAGAAATACCGCGCTGACCGCCAGCCTTACTACCATCGTTTTCTGTTTTTTCGTCATCGCTGCTCCTTAACGTTTACCGGAGTACCTTGAATTCTGCTTCCGGTTCTATCTTATATGCAATTTTTCTGCTTTCTTCCACAATCGCGTCTGCACGGTCGTCCTCGACCTCCATGGTCAGTCTCTGCGTCATAAAGCTGAGTGCCGCAGACTTCACGCCTGCCAGCTTCGAAACCTCAGTCTCGATCTTTGAAGCACAGTTTGCACAGCATAAACCTTCTAATTTAATAATCTTTCTCATACCTTACTCTCTCCTTTTTCTTTTCTCTTATTCGCAGATATGTTCCATGCCCTGGGCCAGAATCGTCTCGATATGGCCGTCTGCAAGGGAATAAAATACGGTTTTTCCGTCCCGCCTGAACTTTACCAGACGCATCTGCTTTAGGACGCGCAGCTGATGGGATATCGCTGACTGCCCCATCTTTAAAAGGCCTGCGATATCACAAACGCACATCTCGGACTGGCTGAGTACATACAGGATCCTGATTCTGGTGGAATCTCCGAATACCCGGAAGAATTCGGCCAGATCCAGAAGCTGCTGGTCAGCCGGCATCACCTGCATGACACGGTTTACAATGTCCTCGTGGACCGATATAAAATCACAGTGAGGTGCCTCGCTGTCCTGCAGATCCATTCTGTTTCCATCCTCCATGATTTACCTCCTTCTTGTTCTTATTTTATTCCATCATATGAATAACTGTTCATATGTTTATATTATCACATTTTATGAATAAGTCAATACCCTTTTTCCGTTGACTTTTGCCGCCTCCGGTGCTAAAATGAAGTTCCTTTCTCCCGCCTTCGTCCCATTCCGGGAATCGGGAAAAGAGAATATTGATACCACGGTAGAGTCCCCGGGAAGCAGGTGTCATTTCCTGCTGCACAGTCATTTCCCGGAGAGGAATGCGGTTTTTGAGGCATTCCACCGCTTGGCAAGATATTAGAACGCACTCACTGTTACGACAGTTCTGCAACCGGCTGTCCTCTGTCAGAAAGTCCACGTTCCATAATATTACTACCAGGAGGAACCATTATGATTCAAGTGGAACATGTGAACAAGACTTTTAAAGTCGCAAGAAGGAGCGCCGGCTTTTCTGAAGCGGTCAGGGCGCTTTTTCACAGAGAAGTGGACTATGTCCATGCGCTGAACGACATCACCTTCACCATCGGAGACGGTGAGATGGTCGGCTACATAGGCCCCAACGGCGCAGGAAAAAGCTCCACCATCAAAATCTTAAGCGGAATTCTGACTCCCGACAGCGGAACCTGCCTCATTGACGGCCGGATACCCTGGAAGGAACGGAGGGAACACGTAAAAGAGATCGGCGTCGTATTTGGCCAGCGCTCACAGCTCTGGTGGGACGTGCCCGTCATCGATTCCTTCGAACTTCTCCGCGACATCTATGAAATTCCCCAGACACATTACGAAGATGCACTCGACGAGCTTGTAGATTTACTGTCCTTGAGTGAAATCATGCGGACGCCTGCCAGACAGCTGTCCCTCGGCCAGCGGATGCGCTGCGAAATCGCCGCCTCCCTGCTGCACCGGCCGAAAATCTTATTTCTGGATGAACCGACCATCGGCCTGGATGCCGTCTCCAAGCTGGCGGTCCGTGACTTTATCCGCAGACAGAACAGAATTCACGGCACCACGGTCCTCCTGACCACCCATGACATGCAGGACATAGAAGCCATGGCAGACCGGGTCATGCTGATCGGAAGAGGCCGTCTGCTTTTAGACGGCACCTTCGAGTCACTGAAAAATCACTGCCGGGAAGAAGGGGAAACTTTGGATGAGATGGTCGCGGATCTGTACCGCGATTATCGGATTTAGGAGGCGGCTTATGAAAAAATACCTCTCATTTTTCCGGATTCGCTTCCTGCACGGGCTGCAGTACCGGACTGCCGCAGTGTCAGGCATAGTCACCCAGTTTGTCTGGGGCGCCATGGAGATTTTACTGTTCCGGGCCTTCTACCAGGCGGATCCTACGTCATTTCCCATGACCTTTCAGGCGCTGTCGACCTACGTCTGGCTTCAGCAGGCGTTTCTGGCCCTCTACATGGCCTGGTTCTGGGAGATGGAGCTGTTTGATTCCATCACCACGGGCAATGTAGCCTACGAGCTCTGCCGTCCCGTGCGCCTCTATAATATGTGGTATGTCCGGAGTCTGGCCGTCCGTCTGTCGAAGGCGGTGCTGCGCTGTATGCCGATTCTCATCGCAGCCCTTCTCCTTCCGAAGCCCTACGGCCTCACACTGCCCTCCCACACGGGAACCTGGTTTTTTACCGTACTTTCCATGGTCCTGGCGCTGTTCATCGTCACTGCGCTTAACATGATAGTCTATATGTCTGTTTTTTATACCATTTCCTCTCAGGGAATCCGGCTGATCGTCTCGTCGCTCTTCGATTTTTTCAGCGGCGCTGTCATCCCCCTGCCCTTTTTGCCGGGAAATATAGGAGCTGTCGTCAGCCTGCTGCCCTTTGCCTCTATACAGAATGTGCCGTTCCGCATCTTCGGTGGTGATTTGAGCGGCCGTGAGATGTACTTAAGCCTTTCGCTGCAGGTCTTCTGGCTGCTTGTGATGCTGGCCGCCGGCCGGACCATGGAACGCCGTGCATTGAAACACGTTGTCATACAGGGCGGTTGAGAAAAAGGAGGAATCTTTTATGAAAGCAGTACGGCTTTATTTTCGTTTTTTTGAAATGCAGTTGAAAAGCATGATGCAGCACAAGGCTTCGTTCTTTTTCACCATGCTGGGACAGTTTCTCGTCTCTTTTAACGTATTTCTGGGCGTCTACTTCATGATGACGCGTTTTCATGAGGTTTCCGGCTTCAACTATCCGGAGGTTCTCTTGTGTTTTTCCATCACGCTGATGGCGTACACACTGGCGGAGACATTTTTCCGCAGCTTCGATACCTTCAACCTGATGATTGGAAACGGTGAATTCGACCGGATCCTGCTGCGGCCGGGCAGCTGTGTCTTCCTGGTACTGTGCAGCAAGATCGAGCTTACAAGGATCGGACGGCTTCTCCAGGCTGTCGTCATGCTGGCTTACGGAGTGGCGAAAAGCAGCATTCTATGGACACCGATGCGGGTGCTCACGCTGGTTCTCATGATCGGAGGCGGGACCCTCGTGTTTGCCGCTGTCTATATCATCTTCGCCTCCATCTGTTTCTTCACCCTGGAGGGGCTGGAGTTCATGAACGTGTTCACGGACGGCGCGCGGGAGTACGGTAAATATCCGGTCGCCATTTACGGAAAGACGGTGCTCACGATCTGCACCTTCCTGGTGCCGTTTTCCCTGTTCCAGTACTATCCCTTCCTCTATCTGACCAGCAAAACGGCCAGGGACTGGTACGCCCTTCTTCCGCTGCCCGCCTGCCTCTTCTTAATTCCGGCGGCCTGCCTGTGGCGTTTCGGATTGTCCCATTACCAGTCCACGGGCTCATGAGAAAGCCCCTCTGAAGCAGCCTGTTACACAAAAAAAGGCAGAGAAAGTAAACGGTTCTACCTTTTACTTTCTCTGCCTTTTGGCAGTCGAAACTCTATGGCTTATTCGGCCTGATTTTGCTTTTTCTTCACGCAGCGATGGGAACGATAGCTGCTATCTGATCAATTATATTATCACAGTTATCTGTATGGAAGATAACTTCTACTGTTCTCGATTTAGCAAGGGACAGCACTCCAACAATCGACTTCGCATCTACTATACGGCTTCCCAGTTTTACGTCCGCATCAAAATCACATTTGCTCATAATTTTTACAAATGAAAAGATCTGTTCTGCCTGGTCAAACGTTACGAAAATATGCTTCATTTTTATCACCCCTTTGTTTTCTGACAGTTTATATCATACCACGACACGATTCGACATTTCTACGGTAATATTTTTCTAAATACTGGAAAATATTTCGTTTTTGCCATTTATCCCCGTTTCACAGGCCGCTGCCGCCCTCATCCGGTGATGCGGGATCGCCCGCCGTCACTTCCAGACCGCCGCCGGCACCCTCGTGAATCGGATAATCCCTGCCGTCTTCCGTTTTAAATACCGCTCCTTCTCTCACTGTAAGCTCCTGATTAACCAGTGCCATGGACACCTGGGCAGACAGCTCTCCTAAAGCAGCCGGATTCCAGAGATTTAACTCCGGACACACGCAGGCGCCGTCAGAAACAGCGTCTTCCTCAGACATGGGTGGAATCCCAAGACCTGTCACCCTGATCTGTCCCTCAAGTCCCTGCTCTTTTACGACGTCCGCAGCGGCCTTAATCCCTACCGTGGTGGGCGCACAGATCGCCTTAAGAGCCGGGTACTTCTCTATCAGCTCTCTCGTCCTGGCTTCGGATGCCTTATAATCATCCTCCCCATATACAATATCCACGAGACGCATATTCTGATACTCCGGCTGTTCCAGTTCTTCCATCATGGCGCGAATCCACTGGCTCTGATTGGCGGAACGGGCCTGGGCCGAAAGGATTGCCCACTGGCCCTCCCCAGCCATACAGTCCCTGACCGCGTGCACCAGACTGGCGCCTGTCTCCTTCGGATCGGCCGGGCTCACATAAATGCTGCGGCTGTCCTTTTCCGTGTCAGAATCTAAAGTAGTGACCACGATTCCTTTTGCCATCGCCTCCTTTAACGCGGGAGCGAGCGCATGTTCGTCACTGACCGCGATGGCGATGGCTTTCACCCTCTCCCGCATCATACGGCGCACAAGAATCACCTGATCCTGGGCCCTCGCCGATTCCGGATACAGCACCTCGCAGCGATATCCCGCTTCCTCTGTCACCTGGCGGAACGATTCCGCCACTTCTTCATTATACTGGTTATCTTTCGATTTCATGATTATTGCATATTCCGGATTCTCCGCCACCAGCCCCGCAGCACTGCATGCCGCAAGGCTTAAAAGGGTCAGAAGTCCTATTATCAGCCAGAACCGTTTCACCGTCTTCCCTCCGCTGTCTCCTCTTTTGCTTCCATTATATTCCAGTATACTACCCATGGGGTAATTTGTCTATTTTCGTTGCATATTTCCTATTTCCTGTTACAATATTTATATACCATGTTTACTAAACATGAAACCGGGGACGTTCTGGCGTTCCCGCATTTTTGGAAGGAGAAAGATACGATGAAATTACTGATTGTAGACGACGAAAAACTGACCCGCGAGGGAATCCGTGACAGCATCGCCAGGCTTTCTCTGCCTTTTGACTCCATACTTCTCGCCGACGACGGGGTACACGGCCTGGAGACTGCGGTCTCCGAACAGCCGGACATTGTCTTAACCGATGTGAGGATGCCCCGGATGACTGGTGTTGAGATGGCAGAAGCCATTTTGGAAAAGAATCCTGACACCGCTATTATTTTCATGAGCGCCTATTCTGATAAAGAGTATTTAAAAGCAGCCATCAAACTGAAGGCTGTCCGTTACGTAGAGAAACCACTGAGCCTCTCCGAGCTCGACGACGCCCTGGCCGAGGCCCTGTTAAACTGCCAGGTGCGCAGCCACACGCGGAGCGCCGTCATGATACAGGAAAAGGAGCAGAAAGGCCATCTGGCCCACCTTCTGTCGCTTCCGGGCAGCGAAGCGGCGGCGCTGGAGCTGAGCGGCCAGCTGGAGCTTACCATCGGTCCTGCCACCTCGTTTTTCACAATCATTGTGGACAGCATGACGCCGCTCTCCGAGCTTCCGGAGATCCCGATGGATGAGGCGCGGGAGAATTTCCTGATTCTGTTAAAGGAGCTGGGATTAAAGCAGGTCTATGCCTTCCGCTCCGACCGCTATGTGATCGTACATATATATTCTGAGAAAAAGCCGGATAAGGAGGCTGTTAAACGTTGCGCCCTGTTCTTACAGGAGAGCTTCGACAAATACTGCCGCTTTTTCCTCGCAGTAGGCCCCATAGTCACGGGCGCGTCCTCCGTCCATCTCTCTTATGAGAAGGCGAAGCATCTCCTGGAAAACAGCTTTTTTCACGACTTTAATTCCATTTTGACCGATTACGATAAACCGGCCGCCCTCTGCCCGCCCGCCGATGTGCTGATGGACTTTGGCCTGGCCCTCTCGGAAAAGCAGAAGGAGAAGGCGCTGGAGCTGGTGAGACAGCTCCATGATTCCATCTTGAACGGCCAGCCGCTTCTGCCCAGCCAGGTGAAGGATATCTATTACAAATACCTTGTCAAGCTGGACGAAAACGGCATCATGAACTATGTTTCCCTGTGGAGCAGCGAGGGAGTAAATCCTCAGTCCATCTGGGACAGCGTACTCCGCTGCCGCACATTTTCTGAGCTGCACAGCCTGCTGGTAGAAAAAATCGAACAGTATTTTGACCATTTGAGCCGGGACACGGGGGAGAATCCCCTGGTCTTTCAGGTCAAGGAATACCTTCACCAGAACTATGCCATCTCCTCGCTCTCTGTGCTGGATGTCAGCGAATACGTGAACCGGTCTTCCAGCTATATCTGCACGCTGTTTAAAAATGAGACGGGTCAGACACTGAACCAGTATCTGACCAATTACCGGATCAAGAAGTCCAAGCAGTTTTTGGGCGATCCCCGTTATAAGATCGCCGATATTTCCTCCAAGGTAGGCTACAGCGACGGCAACTATTACAGCAAGACCTTTCGGAAGCTGGTGGGTCTGTCCCCTTCTGAATACAGGGAGAAAATACTTTCATGAGAAACTTCTTCAAACGAATGATGCGTCACTATACGTATGACCTGAAATTAAAGAATAAGCTTGTTATCTCCCATGCTCTTTTAATTCTGCTGCCCACGGCGATCTTATCAGGCTTTATTTTCGTAAAGCTTTACGGCATCGTCATGGACGACTCCATCCGCTCGGAACAGGCCTTATCTGCACAGACGGCGGCGTCGATCGAGAATCTGGTGTCCCATGTGACCTATGTATCCGACGCACTCAAGGAGTCTTCCTCCATCCACCGCCTCTTCTATCTCTCGGAGAGCGATGCAGCGGCGTTTGAGCCGGAGCAGAACCGGATGGACAGCCTGTTTCATTTGACAGACAGCCTGACCGACAACACCATGATCACGGGAATCCGCATCTACTACGATGATTCCGTTTACCCTGATCTGATGAAATACAATACCGAGGGCAACCGGCTGTTTGCTCCGGTCTCCTCTGTCAGCAGCAGCTACTGGTACGGAATCTTCAGCACTATGCACGATAGGGAGCTGCTCTGCCCGGAGCTCTACTTAAGCCCGTCCGAAGCGGGGGAATTCGGCCGCCTGGCCTATATTTCCAAGATCACCTATCTGCCGCCTGTCGGCTCCGATCAGGAGCTTGCGCAGGCCTCCGCCTATCTGGCAGTGTATTTTAACGGTGAGCCCTTCGATTCCGCGCTTATGAACAACGCCTCAGTCAAGGGGGAGGCAGCCTACATCATCAACAGCCGTGACGTGATGGTATCCGCCTCCGACATGGCCCTTGCGGGGATCTACTACATTCCCGCGGACGAATTCTTTTCCGAGATCGGTCCGGAAAAGACATTTTCCCTGGTGGCGTATCCGGATGGCGACGCATATACGGCCTACTTCCCGGTCCGGAACACGGACTGGTACATGGTCTCCCTGCTGCCCTCCAGCCACATCACCGACGCGGGGAGGAAGCTGATGGTTCAGCTGATTATGGCCTACCTCCTCTTCACCGCCGCCGCCCTCTTCATCGCCCTGAAGCTTTCCGTCTCCATCGCGGACCGTATCATCGCGGTGGCCTATCAGATGGAATCCGTCCGTACAGGCCGCCCCAGGCCGATGGAGGCCGAGGAGACCGGCTGTGACGAGATCGGCGTCCTCACCGACACGTACAACTATATGACGGAAGAGATCAACGATCTGATGAACAGCCAGGAGAAGGCCTCCGAAGACTTAAGGCTGGCGGAATTCCGGGCCTTACAGGCGCAGATTAATCCGCATTTTCTCTATAATACACTGGATATGATTAACTGGCTGTCCAGAACCGGACGAAAAGAAGACGTTACGAAAGCGGTCCAGACGCTCTCCCGTTTCTATAAGCTGACGCTCAGCAAGCGGGGGCTTATGAACACCATCGAGGAAGAGCTAGAACACACCGAGCTATACGTGGAGCTCCAGAACATGCGTTACGACGACTGCGTCAGCTTCGTCGTGGATGTGCCGGATGAACTGTCCGAATATACCATTCCAAAGCTGACATTCCAGCCCATTGTGGAGAATGCGTGGCTCCACGGAATCATGGACAAGGAAGAAAAAAGCGGCAACATCCTTCTGACGGGCTGGCGGCAGGGCGGGGACATTGTCTTCCTCATCTCCGACGACGGCATCGGGATTCCTCCCGAAAAGCTGGAATCCATTCTGGCGGAAGGAAAAGGAGATTCCACTGCAAATGGAACCTCCGATTCTGTACACATCGGTGTCTATAACACCAACCTCCGTCTGAAGCGTCTCTACGGAGATTCCTACGGCCTTACCTTCCAGAGTTCTCCCGGAACGGGAACGGAGGTGACCATAAAGATTCCAGCGAAACGCCGGGAAGACAGCCCTGTTTAAACCAACAGAGCTTTAGTGATGACAGCTTCCGCCGCCATGACTGCAGTCATGCTCTTCGCCTTCATGGTGGTGGCTGCACATGGTATCAGGATTGTAGGAGAGCGTTCCCTTTAAGAGCGCCTCCACAGCCTGGTCCGCATCTCCGCTCACACCCGGATACAGTTGGATTCCGGCCTCACTCAGCGCATTTCTCGCTCCTCCGCCGATACCTCCGCAGATCAGAGTCTCCACTCCCATCCCTTTTAAGAATCCAGCCAGCGCGCCGTGACCGTTTCCATCGGTTCCCACGACCTCTGAAGATACAACGGTTCCCTCTTCTACCTGATAAATCTTAAACTGCTCGCTGTGTCCAAAATGCTGAAACACACCGCCATTCTCATACGTTACCGCAATTTTCATGATTCCATCCTCCATTATGATATTCTTGTCCGTCACACCTGCGTCCGGGGCAGCGTCGCTTTCTGCAGTCCTTTTTACAGCAGCCGCCCGCCCTGGGGCATACCTCATAGTTCCCTCCGCAGATGGAAAGAGCGCTTCCCTCCACCAGCATGGCCGCTATCTTCATCCTCGCGGACTGGTATACGGCCTGAACCGTCGTCCTGGCCACACCCATCTGATCTGCGCATTCCTCCTGAGTACAGCCCAGATAGTCGATGAGGCGGATCGTCTCATACTCTTCCAGCGTCAGGGAAATCATCTGGTCCGACTCCGGGCCTGTCCCTGCTTCCAGCGGTCCAAACCGCATTCTTCCCGGTATTCCGCATATCCGTCTCGCCTTAACGGGCCGTGCCATATCGTTTCCTCCCTTGTGCAGATGTTATTGACATATGTCATTTATTATAAGGCAATTTTTGACATATGTCAATTATAATTAATTTTCTTTCACATATACCCAAAACGGGCGGAGGCCGCACCTGAAATCCGTGCTGCCTCCGCCCGTTTGTCTCACTGCCGACGCAGATCCGCGCCCCAGTCTCATCGGATCGATCCGATAATTCCGTCCGCCATATCTTTCCGGTATGGATCGTAGACGATCTCGATCATCATAATGGACTCTCCCGACCACCGGAAATACAGATCCTGGTTGAGAAGTCCCGTATAGATTACCGGCAGCTTCGCGTATTCCCGGCCGCCAAGGGTGACCATCTCCACCGCTCCGATCTGCATGTACTCGTCGTATCCGCCGAGTCCCTGCCCCATCACCGCGGCCAGCTGTCCGGCATCCATTCCCTTAAACTCCTCGTCCATCTGGTCATACGTCACCACCACCATGGACACCGTCATATCCGGCGCCGCCACCGACAGATCCAGGGTCATGGTATCATCCACGTATAAATCCATATACGATTCCAGCGGCACGAAGCCTTCCGGAACCGTCACCTGATAGCCCAGCCGGGGGCTGGTAAACGTCATTCCGTTCCAGCTCCCCGCCGCCGGTGTGACGCCGGGTCCTTCCACCATGGCTCCGTTATCGTCAAAGGTATACTCCGTCCCGTCGATCACACGGGTTGTCCCACAGACCATCGCTCCGGAATCCTCCAGATAATACCAGATCCCCTGAAGCTCTATCCAGCCGGTTTTCATAAATCCATCGGCTCCTATGTAATACCATCTGCCCTGATCCGTAATCCAGCCTTCCGGGGCAAATGTTCCGTCATCCTCCTGGTACTGCCAGCCGCTCTCCTTCGTACCGGGGCCCGGCTGTTCTGCGGCCTGATACTGCCATGTTCCTGCCCAGGCCTGTCCCGTACCCAATGTGCCAAACAAAAGCACAGCGGCTGCGGCAATCCATTTTCGCATCACTGCTTTGTTCCTCCTGTCCGGACGTGCTCCTGGTACAGCGCTGCATAAATTTCTGAGTAACGCAATGCAGTACTAGGCTTTCTGCTTTCTAAATACCGGTCTCCGGTTGATGATCTTGTCGATGACCAGGAAATAGATAGTCACCGATACGGCTGCGCTGACAAAATCGGAAATAGGTTCCGTGTAAAATATGTACTTGATTCCCATGGTTGCAGGAATCAGAAACGCGCCGCCGAGAAAGATTATCTTCCGGAACATGGACAGTGTAATCGCCACCCGTGCGATCCCCATACCGGTAAACCCGTCCACTACAGTATATTGCGCAGCCAGAGGAATTATGCCTAACGTGTAGATTTTAATGGCCCAGACAGTCAATTCCACATACGTCTCATTCTGTGTGAAAATCCGGACGAAAAACTGGGGAATGGTGTGGGCGATCAGGAACATGACCGTGGTAAACACAAGCCCCAGAACCGCGATATGAACCTCCGCTTTCTTGATTCGTTCCGGTCTTCTCGCGCCGTAATTATAGCCCAGGATCGTCTGAGTCCCGCTGGTAATCCCGCCAAGCGGCATGGTAACCATCAGCATGAAGCTCTGAACGATCGTCATACAGGTCAGCAGCATGTCTCCCTGCTCCGCGCCGCCGTACTTCTGAATCACAGTATTCAATGCGATGATCAGAATATTGTCAAACGCGATGATCAGAAACGGACTTAAGCCGATTAAAAGGACTCTCTTCATGATCTGCCAGTCGTATTCCCCGAAGGTGATCCGCACCGGCGCCCGCTCGCTGAAAAGAAACTTAAGCACGTAGGCGCAGGATGCCATCTGAGACAGCACCGTAGCCACGGCCGCGCCGCGCACTCCCATGTGAAACACAAAGATAAACACGGGGTCCAGTATAATATTGCACACCGCGCCGATTAAGACCGACTTCATGCCCACCTTGGCGTAGCCCTGGCAGATGATAAACTGGTTCATCCCCGTCGCCAGGAGCGCAAATACCGTCCCCAGCAGATAAATCGTTATGTATGCGTTTGCATAAGGGAACGTAGCCTCGCTGGCTCCGAACCACATGAGCAGATGGTTCTTCATCAGCAGGGCGATCACTGTAATCGCCGCCGACAGCACGGTCAGAAGCAGAAAACAGTTTGCCAGAATCTGTCTGGCCGCCCGCTCATTCTTCTCCCCCAGCCGTATACTCATGAGGGGGGAGCCGCCGACACCCACTAAAAAAGCAACAGAAGAAATAAGGGTCACAATCGGGCCGCAGATTCCTACTCCTGCCAATGCGATTTCGCCTGTTCCGGCGATATTACCGATATACATTCTATCCACAATACTGTAAAACACACTCACAAACTGGGCCAGCATGGAGGGAAACGCAAGCCTCCATACCAGTCCTCTCATATCATCTGAATCTAAATTATTCTCTGCCTTCACCTTCTGTTATCCATCCTGTATCCCAATTTTCTTTCGCTTATTCTGCCATCGCTCCGTCAGGGCCAAAGGTATAAGATGCCCCGTCGATGGTCATAGTCGTGTCGTGAATCATGGCGCCATTGGAATCTAAGTAGTACCACTTACCGTCTACTGAGACCCAGCCGGTCTGTTTCACGTAATTCTTCGTATAATACCAGTTTCCGTCCACATGCTTCCAGCCTTCCGCCGGAATCAGTGTTCCGTAATCCACAAAGGAGAATTCGATGGTCACGTCACCGGTGATTCCATCTACCCTTCCCTTATCCGTGCACTGCCATATGGTTCTGTTCTGGCAGTTGTTGATGGTTCCGTACCTCGCATACCAGATATCATACGGAATCTGGCTGATATCCATGTGATTGGTCAGCCACTCGTTGTTCGCATAGACGACTGGCCGGTATCCCGCGTCGGATATTACTTTGCAGAATGCGTTAATATTGTCGGTAATCTGCTGCTTCGTCAAACCGTTGTCCAGAAGGTGCTGCGATTCCACATCGTACGCGATCGGATACGACACCGGATAGTCCCGCACCATCTTTAGCACGTAATTCGCCTCGTCTATGGCGCTCTGGGTGTCGAGTGCCTGTGTGTAGAAAAATACACCGGTCTTAATCCCGTTTTCCGACGCGCCCTGCATGTTCATGGAATAGTAGGGATCCATGTCCTTGTAGTATCCGATTCTGATCATGGCGAAATTCACGCCGTCAGCCGCGACCTTTGCCCAGTCGATGCCTCCCTTGTCCGCATTCGCCCGGTTCTGATACTTCGTCACGGTAATGCCTTTCTCCAGCGCTCCCGCTATGGGCGCCCCCGACGCGTCCACATACTGACCGTTTTCCTTATCCCACGGCTCTGCTGCTGCCGCCGTAAACGGCACAGCAGCCATCATCATGACGGCCATCAGTCCCGCCGCCAGACGGATTCCTTTTTTCTCGTTCCTGATTTTACTCATTCCTTCCTCCAATTCGTTACTCGCTTTCCGTCAGTCCGATTCCCTGCGGAACACATTAATATCGTGAAGCAGCGTCTTCACACTGTAGATCAGGGAATCAAAGGCCCCGAACTCATACAGATTCAGAAACAGCATGCCGATGGGCACCGCCAGGATCATACCTGCGACTCCGCTGATCTTAAAGCCCAGATACAGAAACAACAGCGTTGCAAGAGGATCCAGCCCCATGGTATCGCCCACGATCTTCGGTTCTATAACACGCCTCAGTACCTGTGTGAGCACATAGAGCGCAAACATCCCCACTGCAAAGGCAGTATCTCCTGAAAAGAGCCTGATCACCGCCCAGGGAATCAGGATCGTCCCGGTTCCCAGCACCGGAAGGAAGTCCAGAAAGGCCACAATAACGGCGATCAGAAGAGCGTAATCGACTCTCAGGACCAGAAGGCCGACAGCAAGCACCACTGCGATCACAAACATGATCTTGAACTGTGCGAGAAAATAGCCTCCCACCAGATGCTTTATATCTTTTTTCAAATACTTATAATACTTTGATCCGCCTTCCGGCATGTATTTCTTAAAGAATTCCAGTATCTTATCGCGATCCACGATAAATAAGTATGACGAAAAGATCGTGACAATCGTATATACCAGTGCCGCGGGAATACTCTTAACCACGTTGCCGGCAACAGTCACGGTAGGGCTTGCAATCTTCTGCACTGCCAGATTCAAATACTCCCCGATATGTCCGAAGAACTGGTTTACGGAGTCTGAAACGCTCTGGGGCAGGAACTGCAGGAGCCGTTCCACTTGAATCAACATCTTCTGGACTTCCACGGAAGCCGATTCATAATACTTCGGGATGTCGCCTACGAAACCGACTGCTTCCGATACCAGCTTCGTAATTACAAAGTAAAGAAGCGTGATAATAAGCGCCAGAACCGCCACCACAATCAGCATGGAGCTGTGCTTTCTCACGATCTTCACCCGTTTTTCCAGAAACTTCACCAGCGGATTGGCTATCATCGCAATAATCCAGCCGATGACAAACGGCAGAAAAAACTTCAAAAAACGCGGTCCTATAAAACAGACCAGCCAGATAACAAGCAGGGGTATGACAATATTGAGAATTAACCTGCAGTACTTCTTCCAATTATTCATAATCATCACCTGTCCTCATTATACTCCCCGGCCGGAACCATTACAAATGAAGAAAATCTAAAGATATTCTTTCAAAAAGCGGTACAGGGCATCCATCTCCTCATCGGTTCCGATGGTAATGCGCAGATAGTTGTCAATCCGCGGCTGATTAAAGTACCGCACAAAGATGCTGTTCTGCCGGAGTGCCTCATAGATGTCCTTCGCCATGGCGGTCTCATGGGTAGCAAAGATAAAGTTCGCCATGGATTCAGGGAAGGTAAAGCCAAGCTCCTGAAGCCTCAGCTTCGCCTGTTCTCTCGTACGGATAATCTTCTCCACCGTATCCTGGAAATACGCCCGGTCTTCCACAGCCTTCGCCCCCAGAATCTGGGACGGCATATTCATGGTATAGGAGTTGTAAGAGTATTTCACGTCATTCAAGGCGCGGATTAAGGCCGGATTCCCGATGGCATAGCCGATTCTCATGCCCGCCATGGATCTCGACTTACTGAAAGTCTGCACAACCAGAAGATTTTCATACTTCCTGGTCAGCTTAATCGCACTGGTTCCGCCAAAATCGATGTAGGCCTCGTCCACAATCACCACAGAGTCCTGGTTATGGGAAACGATGTCCTCCACCTCCGAAAGCGGCATATAGAGCCCGGTAGGCGCGTTGGGATTAGGGAAAATAATTCCGCCGTTCTCACGGTAATACTCTTCCTTCACAATCTTGAAATTCTCATCCAGAGCCGGTTTCTCATAGGGCACGCCGAAAAGCTGCGCCCAAACCGGATAGAAGGAATAGGAGATGTCCGGGAAAAGCACCGGCTTATCGGAGTTGAAAAAGGTCATGAACGCCATGGCGATCACGTCGTCGGATCCCACCCCTACAAAGATTTCATCTCTATCCACTTTATAATATTCGGAAAGTGCGTCCACAAGAACTGAGGATGCTGGATCCGGATATTTTCTGAACAGATCGTAATCCATCTCCTTAAGCGCAGCACTCACGCCCGGCGCCGGCGGATAGGGATTCTCATTCGTATTTAACTTGACTAAATGGCTGCCCTTCGGCTGGTCTCCCGGCACGTAAGGGACTACTTTTCTGATATTTGCCTCCCATGGTTTCATCGCTCTTCCTCCCGTCATGAAAGTCCGTACTCTCCGGCAACCGCTTCAAAGGCCGGCAGAGACCGCTCAATCTGCTCATAAGACACACAATAGGAAATTCTCACATAACCAGGGCAGGCAAATGACGTTCCCGGCACCACCAGCAGGCGGTGCTTCTTACATACGTCACTGAAAGCCCTGTCATCCGCTTCCGGAGATTTTACAAACAGATAGAATGCGCCTTCCGGACGGATACACTCGAAACCGAATCCCGTGAGGCCGTTGTAAAGGAGATTCCGGTTCCTGTCATAGGCCTCCACGTTTACCTTTTCGTCTATACAGCGCATGATCACCCGCTGCATCAGCGAAGGAGCGTTCACGCAGCCGAGAACACGGTTGGCAATGGTCGCAGCAGCGATAACTGCCTTCGAATCCTCCAGCTCATCCGGAATCACCAGATACCCGATCCGCTCTCCCGGAAGCGACAGGGACTTGCTGTAAGAGTAGCAGACAACGGTGTTATGGTAGAACGGCGTCACATAAGGCACCTCCACCCCGTCATACGCCAGCTCCCGGTAGGGCTCGTCCGATATCAGCACGATGGAAGTCCTGTACTCCTCCTCCTTTGCCTTCATAACTGCCGCAATCTGTTCCAGCGTCTCCGACGAATAAACCACTCCGGTAGGATTGTTCGGTGTATTTATGATAACCGCCTTCGTCCGTTTCGTAATCTTCTCTTTCAGCTCCGAGATATTCGGCTGAAATGAAGAGGTATCCGGGGACACCGTCACCAGCACTCCGTCGTAATTTCTCACATAGGCGCCGTACTCCATAAAATAGGGGGCAAATACGATCACTTCGTCTCCCGGATCCAGAACCGTCTTTAAAATAACGTTCATACCGCTGGCTGCGCCCACGGTCATCAGAATATTCTCCAGATGAAACTGTGTGCCGAATCTCCGGTTCAGTGACTGTGCCACCGTATCCCGGACATCCTCGAAGCCCGCGTTGCTCATGTAACCATGGACCTTGGTAGACGCTTCTTCCGCCACGATATCCGTAATCGCCCGGTTCACCGCCTCCGGCGCCGGCACATTGGGATTGCCAAGGCTGAAATCATAGACATTCTCCGGTCCGTAGATGGCGGCCAGGCGTTTTCCTTCTTCAAACATGGCCCGAATGGCAGAATTATTCTCAACAAGGGGCCTCATCTTCTCAGCTATCATAACCTCATTCCCTCACTTTTTCTGAATTTACGCAATGCAGTACTAGTACCAGGTTTGTAAACTACCTCACCAAGTGCTCATAGTATACCATACCAGGAACTCAAGGTCTATAACAAAAATGAAGAGCCGTGGACAGCTTCAGGCGTCTTTTCACACCTGACAGTTCCCCGGCTCCCGGTCTCATTTCCGACTAATCCACGATTTCTTCTCCGCATCGCAGGCAGATGCCTTTCCCTTGGGAAGACGCCATTTCAAGCGCCTTCTCCGCCTTTTTGTAAAGATCATCAAAGTCTGTGCTTCCGTCCGCAGCCATCACATATCCCGCGTTGATGGAAGGCCGGATCTTTGCCGACTCCAGGGACAGCTCCATCTTCATATCCGCCATCAGCTGTTCCAGCTTCCTGCGCATATCCCTGCTCCCGATATTTTTACAGAGCACCAGGATCTCATATCCGCTGATGCGGCAGACGATATCCTCCTCACGGAAAAAGCTCTTCAGCTTCTCCACACTGTTCACCAGGATCCGGTCCCCACTCACCTGTCCCAGCGCCTCATTCACCTCTGGAAACCCGTGAAACCGGAACAGTGCCAGCGCGGACGGCTGGACTCTGCGCCTGGATATCCACTCCTTCATCAGGGGAATCCCCGTCTCCCGGTTATGGAGACCCGTCAGCAGATCCGTCTCCACAGGCCTGCATCGCTCCAGTTCTTCCAATCGTTTTCTGCACTCTTTTATCTCCTGACGCAATGCCATAATCTCATCGATATCCAGGATGACTCCATATAAAAATGTGCTGCCATTCCAGTGTTTTCGTCTCGCCTGATAGCGGATCCATACATATCCCGTCTTCGTCCGCATACGGAATTCCAGGCTATATACTGTCTGTTTCTCTGCCATAACAGCGGACAGTACCCGGTCCCGGTCGCCTGGATGGATGAGCGAAACCATCTGATTCTGATACTCCTCCTCCAGCTCACGACCGGTAATTCCGAGAATTTCCAGGAAACGCCCGCTCACATAGAGAAGCTCCATGTCCTCCGTCCAGCGGCAGCAATGAAAACCGCCCGGAACGCCGGAATCCAGAAACTCCAGTTCGTCGTTCTGCAGCTCAATGGATTCTCCGGCCGTTTTAAGCATCTGGGGCTCAAATGCGCCTTCATCTCCGTTGATATTCAGGACATCCGCGAGAATCCGCTGGGAGGATGCCAGCCTCTCTTCCTGTCGTTTTACCTTTGTCACGTCGCTGACCGATCCATAGAACAGCCTGTGGTCATCCCTTTCCTTTAAGAAAAAGATGCGCAGGGAAATCCACATCAGCTCTCCGCTCAGCCTGTAGCGCCGTATGATGCCTTCCGATCCCTTCAGCGGATTTCTGCAGGCCGCCTCGAAGAGCTCCAGCACCTTGCCCTGGTCATCCTCGTGTATCTGCGCCATAATAAATTTCCTGCGTTCCTCCAGATCGATGGGATTACAGCCGGTCACCCGGTAATACCCCTCGTTCACCTGAAGCAGCTCAATCTTTTCCCCGCAGACATCGTAAAGTGCCATTCCGCCCAGCATATTATTGAGGATTGCCTCGCTGGTCACATCCTTATTGACCAGGTCCTCCAGACGGAGTTCCTCCAGCTGGTGGGCCTGAATGCCGCGGTAATCCACATTCTCTTCATGGAGAAGCAGCGGTTCAAACTGTTCGATCGGCATCGGACGGTAGTAGTAATAGCCCTGCCCGTAGATACAGCCCACATTTCTCAGGAAATCCACCTGCTCCTTTTTCTCCACGCCCTCCGCAATCACCCGCAGCTGCATCAGCCTCGCCATGCGGACAATGGTCTCCAGGATTCCCATGCCGCGGTTCTGGCTGTTCTCGTTCATATCCAGAAATTTGGTGTCAATCTTGATGACATCCACATTTACATCCTTTAACATGTTGAGCGAGGAGTATCCGCTTCCAAAGTCGTCCATAAAGACGGTAAAGCCCGCATTCCGCAGATCAATCACCACCTGGCGAATGAGATTGTAATCCTCGGCGTAGGCGCTTTCCGTGATCTCGATGGCCAGGAGCGCCGGATCGATCTCATACCGGCTCGTAAGCTCTGCAAACGTATTCGTAACGTTCATGGAATAGATATCGATTCTGGAGACATTGACCGCGATCGGAATCGGCTTATGCCCCGCCGCAATCCAGTCGTGAAGCCTTCCGCACACCATATCCCAGACGTAAAGATCCAGATTGGTAATAAAGCCATTGCTCTCCAGAAGGGGAATAAATTCCCCCGGCTGCACGATGCCCCTTACGGGATGGTTCCATCTGACCAGCGATTCCAGTCCGATAATCTTCCCCGTCAGCATATTGCACTGGGGCTGGGCGTAGAAGATAAACTCCCGGTTGTCCAGGGCCCTCTGAACCTCCGACAGAAGCACCTGGTCGTCCTCCATCTTCTTTTTCATTCCCGCGTCGTACCGCCCTGTACGGTTTAAGTAATTCCCCTTGACCGTGGAAAGGGCGATGGAAGCTCTGTCATACATCATGCTGACGGATAGATTCCAATCCTCTATCTCGTAGACACCGAAGGCTGGAAGGAATCCGGCGCTTCCCCCGTACTGCTTCACAAAATGCTTAATTCCCCGCTCCAGATTCCCAAGAACCGACTCGTCTCTCGGAATGATGATGGCAAAATCATCGCCGCCCATATAGCCGGCCATGGAATCGCACTGCTTTTCGACTTCTTTTAACTGCTCCGCAATGCTGATCAGGAACCGGTCCCCGGCCTCCTCCCCGAACCATTCGTTAAACAGCTTGAAATGTTCGATATCGATGGCAACCATGCTGAACCTTGTGCCGCGCTTTTCCCGTAGAAACTGTTCCGCTCTCTCCAGAAACGGACCGTACCGGTACAATCCCATCATGGAATCCTTCTCTTCCAGCCTGCTTCCGCCTCTGTCCAAAACCGCAGTCTCCTGCTTCTTCTGCTGATCGATATCCTGGATAAAAACCATGATAACCGTCTTATCCTGCTCCCCCGTCCGCAGCAGCACGGCAGTCTGGGCCACCCAGCAGTACTCCCCGGACACAAGAAGCTTCCGGAATTCCCCTCTTATGGTGTGGTTTTTTCCGCTCAGGCGCTGCGACAGCGTATCGAAATTCCAGAACTCCAGGAATCGCTCCCGGTCCTCCGGATCAATCATACGATCTGCAACCTCCATACACATGGTATCCAGTCTTCCCTCCATGGCGGGAATCACGTATTTCCCATTCTGATGGAAGAGTATCTTATAGGTATTCTCTGCCAGGTTTAACTCGAACAGCTCTTCATAGACACTGGTCTCCGTCAAATCGTAAAACAGGCTCCTGCTCTGCCTGTCCACGACCTTAAAGAGCATCAGCCAGCACCGCCCGCACCCAGGCCACTCAACCTGTCCCGACGACAATTCAAGCCACTGCCGGTTCACCGCGTCGTAAAACAGAATACGGCTGCAGTCCTCCTTCATGCCCGGACAGCCGCTGCATGGAGAATCTCCATTACAGATTCCCTGATAACAGGTGATCCCTACTCTTAAATTCGGGCAGACAGCCTTTGCTGTTTCATTGAAGTAGACAATCCTGTAATCTTCGTCTATAACATAAATGCCGGTACCTTCTCCAGCCACTGGCAATTGATCCATACGTTCCGCCTCTCTGCCGCAGTCAATACCGCCGGCATTCTATCACAATTATTATCTATTATAAGCTATGGGAGGGGGTACGTCAACAAAACGAAATTGATGTTGTGCGTAGAAAATTGCGGTACAGAATGAAAAGGCGGGTGAAATTTGCCCACACAAAGATGTATACAGGATACATCCTTGCGGCAAGTTTCACCCGCTTTTCAAGCTGTCAATACCAGGACTCACAGGCTGCGCAGCTGCTCCACCATTTCGTGGGATAAGGTAAATTTTCCGACGTAGCCCACGTCTCCGGTCATCAGGACGGAGCCGTCTTCCTCGATTTCCACTTCAAGCACTCCGCCCGGCATATGGACGTACATCTTGGGATCGGTGAGGCCCATCTTGTAGGCCGCTCCCGCCGCGGCACAGCCGCTGGTTCCGGATGCGAGGGTATAGCCCGCGCCTCTCTCATAGATCTCAATTTCGATATTGGTCCTGTCTACCACCCTGAGGAGTTCGGTGTTTACCTTTTCCGGGAAACACTCGGCCGCTTCGGAGTGGCGGCCGATGCGGCAGGCCAGCTCCTTTGAGATATCGCTCAGCCAGATCACGCAGTGAGGATTGCCGATGGAGACACAGGTCACCCGGTACGGAATGCTGCCGAACATCATCGTCTCATTTAAGACTTCACGCCTCGGCCCCGTCATCGGGATTTCGTCGCTCCAGAAGCTTAAATGCCCCATGGAAACCTTGATTCTCGTTCCTTCTTCATTCAGGTAGTGGATCTGCTGTTCCCCGCTTAAGGTATTGACCGAAAAATGATTTTTCTGCACATAGCCCGCATCCTTTAAGTATTTGCCGAATATCCGGACACCGTTTCCGCTTAACTCCGCCTCGCTGCCATCCGGGTTCAAGATCTTCACCGTCATCTTGTCTTCCCCCAGAATCGGGCCAACGAGAAGGCCGTCCGATCCGACGCCGAAATTGCGGTTGCAGATCAGCCGTACCGCCTCCTTTGTGAGCTTTAATTCATTTTTATTCGGATCGAAGATCAGGTAATCGTTTCCGAGTCCATGGTATTTCTCTAATGTAATCTTCATAATGCGGCTCCTTTCCCGTTTTTAACAATTGCTTCGCATAATTCCTGATATGTGATTCCGGCTGCCTTCGCCTCCTGCGGAAGAAGGCTGAAAGGCGTCATACCCGGAAGTGTGTTGGCTTCCAGACAGTAGACGGCGCCGTCTCCATCCATCAGAAAATCGACTCTGGAATAGTATCCCAGTTCCAGGATACGATGGACCGTCAGAGCGGCAGCTTCCAGCCTTGACTCCTGCTTTTCATCAATCCCGGCCGGACAGATCTCTCTGGTCATGCCGGGCTGATACTTGTTTTTATAATCGTAAAATCCTTTTTCCGGTATGATCTCTATAGCAGGCAGGGCTCTTCCGCCCAGTACGCCTACAGAGAACTCCCGTCCCGTAATCTTCTTCTCCACCAGTACGCGGTCACCATAGGAAAATGCTGCTTCCAGCGCCGTAAGCCATTCTTCTTCGTTGTCTACGATTGTGACTCCCACACTGGAACCGCAGTCCAGAGGCTTTACGACACAGGGCAGGAATTCCGGCTGACTGCATTTTCCCTTTTCTGCAAGATACCAGTCGGGAGTAGCCACTCCGGCCGCCCTCATCAAAATCTTGGAAATATTCTTATCCATTGCCAGTAAGCTTCCCATATAACCGCTGCCCGTATGGGGAATTCCGTACGCCTCCAGTACTGCCTGGATCTGTCCGTTCTCTCCTGCGCTGCCGTGGAGCGCGATAAACACCATGTCCGCCTCCCGACATGCCTCCAGAACGCCAGGGCCAATCAGTGATTTTTTCGCACCGGTCTCTGTTCCGAGCAGCTCTAAGTCAGGGGCTTCCCCGCCGATTTCGTAAGCAAAGCCCAGCCCTTCTTCCCTGGTCCTGTAATGAACCCGCTCTCCTGCCTTGATTCCCAGCCAGGGATCCAGGAAAAAGACTTCATGGCCCCGCTCCATCAGCGCATTGGCAATTAAAGAGCCCGAGGACAGGGAGACATCCCGCTCCGGACTGTATCCGCCTGCTAAAACAATAATCTTCATGATTAATTCCCTCTTTTGTCATTCATTCTTTCCCTCTATTATAGCCAGCATTATTTATCAATTCTATCGATATTATGCTGTTTTTATTGCATATTGTGTCTATTGCTGTATAATAGAACCGTTGAGGAAAGGAAACAAGAACTTATGACCGGCTATGAAAAAAGAGGATACTTAAACAGCGACTTTCGGCTGTTCCATTTGACCGATACAAAAAAACAGGATTTTGAATACCACTACCACGATTTCGATAAAATTATCATCTTCATCCGGGGCCGTGTGACATACCGGATCGAAGGCCAGGCGTATGAGCTGCAGCCTTACGATATCGTCCTTGTAAGCCATAACGATATTCACAGGCCGGACATCGATCCGTCGGTTCCCTACGAACGGATCATCGTCTACCTCTCCCCCCGCTTCATCACCTCCTACCGGTCCGACACCTACGACTTAAGCGACTGCTTCCATAAGGCAAAGGAGCTGCGTTCCAACGTACTGCGTATTCATTCGCTGGAGAAGAGCGGACTCTTTAAGACTATCACCGATTTAGAATACGCCTGCGCCCACGATGGATACGCGAAAGAGCTGTACTGCCAGGTGGTATTTCTGGAGTTCATGATCAAATTAAACCGCGCCGCCCTGACCGGACGGGTGGAATACATCTCCCCTGGCACCGGCGACCGCAGAATCTCCGCAGTCATGGAATACATAGCCGGGCATCTGACAGAGGATCTGACCGTAGATCAGATCGCCGACGCCGCTTATTTGAGCCGCTACCATCTGATGCACCTGTTCAAACAGGCCACCGGTTATACCATTGGTAATTACATAACCGAAAAACGCCTTTTGCTGGCGCGGGATCTGCTTCGCAGCGGGACGCCCGTTACCAGTGTATGCTTTGACTGCGGCTTTAAAAACTATTCTACCTTTTCCAGGGCGTACAAAAAATACTTTGAATCCACCCCCTCCGATGCGAAGAAGACGTAAAACAGGCAGCCTGGATAACAGGCTGCCTGCCAAAAGGGCATACCGCTTCGCCCGTGCGTAATTCTTATCCTGTCATTCGTTTGGAATCCATCCGTTTGGAATCCATCAGTTTGGAATCTTCATCGTATGGAGAATATCGTCAATCTCCTGCCATCTCGATGGAATAAACACGGTCTCAATCATCAGTACATAAGAGCCGCAGCGTTTGAAATAGACATCGGCAATCCCCTCTTCACTCTGTATTAACGTGATCTTTGCGAACCCCAGATCGTTGAAGGAAGCGCCGATGACATCGCTTTCGCTTCTATAAATATATTTAAAGTAATAGGCCAGTTCCTCATCCGACCAGTTTTCCCCGTCCAGCTCAGACATATTGATAATGGCGGTGACGATGATACTGTTGCCGTCGGGCGCTGACGCCACCATGTCGTACTGCGCCTCCTCCGGCAGTGAGACGGTATTCCCCGAAACAGCCTGATAGGAATCCGGCAGTGTAATCTGGTATCCAACCAGCCGGTTCACGTAGGTCGTCCCGTTCCAGCCGTCATTCAGCCGTACCTGCGGCTGTACCCACGCTCCGGAACCGTCAAACGTATAATCGGTTCCCCCGATATTCCGGGTTGTGCCAGAAACCATGGCCCCCGTATTCTCATCAAAATAGTACCATACTCCGGCGCCATCCTGGAACCAGCCGGTCTTCATAAAGCCGTCCTGCTCCACGTAATACCAGGTTCCCTGGTCCTCTACCCACTGGGCTGCCGCATAGCTGCCGTCATCGTTGTGATACTTCCATCTTCCCTCCTGATTCTCCCAGGTTCCGGCAAATGCCGATGATGCCATTACCACACTGAGCGCCGCGGCAACAACAGCGGTCATCCACTTCTTCCCCATATTATTACTCCCTTCCCCGCACCGGAACCTTCCGATAATCCCAGCGCGATTCCTTTTTCTATAAGTCTATGGTACCGCCTTTTATATAGACTGTCAAGTATGCTTTCTTTCTCTTTTATTTCGTCTTTGCAGATTTGTTTTTCATTTTTTCTTAATATTGTTTCCAAACATCTAATGTTTTCTTAATCCTTTATTACTTTCGTTGCAATCCATTTTCTGCCATGGTATTCTCTTATCAGGGCGTAGCGGAAAATTGCTTTCTTTCATCTGTACGCCCTGGAACCAAATTTAATCCATTCTCAGGGAGGAGAATCATTATGAAAAAAGTGGTTTCACTTATGATTCCGCTCTTTGCCGCTGTGGTCGGAATCACCGCATGCGGCTCGGGCAGCAAATCTTCAATGGTAGCAGAAGCAACGGCGGCTTACACAGAGGCAGCCGCCGAAACCGTGTCAAACACCTCTATGACCTATGACTCTGCATCTCAGAAATCCGAAAGCGGTTCCGGCGGCGAACTGGAGATGGATGCGTCAGGTACTCCGCTCCTGCCGGAAGGGCGCAAACTGATCCGCAACATCACGATGCAGGTGGAGACGGAAGAATTCGACAAGATGATCTCCGGCATCAATGCCAAGCTGTCTGAAGCAGGCGGCTACATCGAACAGTCCGATATCTCCGGCACCAGCTTGAACTATCGCGGAGAGCCTGTTCCCCGGTACGGCAACATCACCGCGCGCATCCCCAACGATAAACTGGACCGTTTCGTGGGAGCGGTCAGTGACAGCGGGAACGTCACCAACAAATCAGAGTCCACGCAGGACGTAACACTTCAGTACAGCGACGTGGAAAGCCGGAAAAAGTCACTGGAGATCGAGCAGGAACGCATCTGGCAGTTTTTGGAGAAGGCCGAGTCCATCGATACGGTCATCACGCTGGAACAGCGGCTCTCTGATATCCGCTACCAGCTGGAATCCATGGAGTCCCAGCTTCGCCTCTACGACAATCAGGTGGATTACAGCACCGTCTATTTAAGCATTTCAGAAGTGACGGCCTACACGCCTGTCACACCGGAGACGACCGGAGCACGAATTAAAAACGGGCTCGCAAAGAATTTCGAGTCCATCGTAACAGCCCTGACGAATCTACTGATCCTCTTCATCACCACATGTCCTTTCTGGATTCCGTTAGCCCTGCTCGCAGCTATTGTTATTTCCATCGCCCGGCGCCATAACCGGAAGATCGACAGGATCTATGCGGAAGAAAAGGCAAAGAGAACCGCCGCACAGAAGACCGGGGAATTGCCGGATCAGGGATCGGATAAGGAAGATCGCAAATCGGGTAAGGGATCGGACGAAGATATGAATTCATAAAGAATAAATACATAAATGACAACAAAAAACATAGGGAGCATTACCTGCTGGTAATGCTCCCTATGTTTTTAATCAGCACGGATATGCTCCCATCCGCGTTCGTAATAAATTCCACAGAGTTTCTGTTCTGATATTCCTCCATGGGAATCTTAATCTCGATACCGGTATCGGTAGTCAGATACTGTTTTTCGAATTTTTTGGTGGTGGATGGGTTCTGAGGTGTCACCTGTTTTTCCGAAAGATTATATTTTTCCATCTTCTCCGTAAATTCTTCCTTCAGTTCTGGTTTTTCGTGGAAAATCTTTTCCGCTACGGTGGGAATGTCGATGCTGCCCTGCTCCGCCAGCTCCTGGCTTAAGATGCTCTTCGCCTCCATGTGGGCTTCCCACTGCTCAGACTCATCATAATATCCCTTCTGCACCTGTTCCACTGCCTTGGTTACGATCGAAAGCTCCGTTTTCGGAGACATGCTGCCGTGGCACTGCAAAAACATCTGGGAGAAGTAATTGGTCTTCACCCCGTTGACCTCATACTTTTTCTCCATCACACGCAGAGAGTAATCATTTAAGTCGATCAGACACGCCTCCGCCAGCTTCTGATTTTCCGCCGGAAGAATGGCATTCTGCCGGATAATGTCGTTGCAGTTTCCATTTTCCGTATAGTTCGTCATATGAGTATAGGAGGACTTATAGTTCATCTTAAGCAGGGCAATTCCGCACTGCTGTCCCGCGTCGTACCGCACTACCATCAAATCCGCGGACGGAATATCGATATTGGAATACATGATATCAAACAGCTTCTGGGCGATCTCCTGAGACTTCTGGATAAACGTGTCCTCATCCATCTCCGAGACCATCTGGTAAACCGGAGAATCCCCGTCAAACTGACAGGATTTTCCCTCGTCGCTGGTCATGACCCGGTAAATATGGCTTCTCACAAAATCGGAAAAATCGGATCCGTGCTCCAAAAGGCCCCCTGACATCACCGCCGTCCCCACGGTGGAATCCAGAATATGTATGATGACGTGTGTTACTCTGATATCTTCTTTTTCCATTGCTTACTCCTCTTTCTGTAAATATCTGCAATACAAAATTGTTCGAAGGCACTTTGTGCCGGAGAACAGGCGAAAGACACGGGGTTATCCCGCCTCTCAGGATTACCCGTGTCTTCCGTCATTACGCCAGGAGCAGAAGCCCCACAGCAGGCCTGTAATAATCAAATAAAACCAGGTGGCCGGATTGCTGAACCATGTGGTGAAGAAGGACAGCACCAGATACATCGCAAACTGGGCATAAAACAGATAGCCCACCGGATTGCGTATCCGCTTCATCATCCGGACCAGCAGAAATGCAACCGCGCCCAGAATACAGGCAAACAGAACGACGCCGATGATTCCAAAATCATAGAAGGAATCGTAAAACAGCGTTACCGTCGTCAGCTCCTCCTTCGTCACATAGATCGGAAAATCCACCAGGGAGGGAACCAGGAACTTGAGTCCGGTCAGCGCCCACAGGGGGAACAGCATCCGAAGGCCGAAGGTATGGGATGGAAGCCATTCCACCATACAGTTAAAGTTATCGTAGTTATTGGCAATATACATGTAAGGCTGTGTGACAAAGATCGGCATCTCGCTGTTCTTCATCTGGAAGATTCCATTTAAATACGAAACGTCATGGCCTCTCGCAAAGGTCAGCAGCACATAGATGGGAATCATTCCCAGCACAAGGCCTATGGCGTAAGAAATCTTCAGCCGGTTGTCCATGGCGATATACGTGAGCACTGCCAGTCCAACAGCCAGAATCAGCTGGAAACGGGACACGCAGAGGACCGGAATCGCACAGGCGATCAGATCCATGAGGATCACCAGCATCATACGCACGCCGTTCCGTCCCTGCTCGATACAGAAGTAGAGCACGGACAGCGCCGGCACCAGGACACATGAAACCGTAAAATAGTGAACTCCCGTGATATGGAAGGTCGAATACGCATGCGGCACGCCCCGTACGAAAAACGGAATGAATCCCAGGATCAGGGCCTCTGCCAGAAACGCACCCAGGGACACCGCGGTAACGATGACCATGGACCAGAACAGCGGCCTCTCATAGCCCTGAAAATTAAACCATCTGGAACGCTGGCCTCCCGACTCTCCCTGAGCCCTCATCAGGAACTCATACGTCACCCAGAAGCCTAAAAGCGCCACCAGGAAACAGAGCCATGTGACTATATTCCAGTCCGACGACAGCTCAGACAGCTTCAGACACGCAATCCCCTGTCCTCCAACCCAGAACAGGGAGAAAAGCCCGCGAAGATGAATGATATTCTCCGTCCTCTTATAATCGTACCAGTACAGCCAGACAGCCGCCAGGATAAGAACAAGGCCCGAAAGCCAGTAATACCCCGCCCTCGCAAACAGATAACTGGCTGCGTAACAAATCAGATATACACCCATATTAGTTTGTCTCCTTCATCACAGGAAGGCAGCCGCCAATGCGACAGCTGCCTTCCTTTCAGGATTTTATAATTCGTAAATTCAGCTTGACCCTGCTCTTTTTCGCACTGCTCACTGCAGTTCGCGCATGTATGCCTCAACTTCGCCCGCTGTCACGAATGACATGGCTTGATCGGCGATGGACTGCAGTTCTGCGATGCTGTAGCCTGTGATCAGCTTTCTTGCGTTTAAGACTGCGGAAGCGCTCATACTAAACTCATTTAAGCCAAAGGCCAGCAGCAGCGGAATCATCAGCGGATCGCTGGCCGCTTCGCCGCACATGCCTACCATGATGCCCTCCTTGCGGCCGCACTGGATGATGTGGCGGATGCTGCGGAGTACAGCCGGGTTTAACGGGGAGTAAAGGTAGGATACCTTGTCATTTCCTCTGTCTACCGACATGGTGTACTGTGTTAAGTCGTTTGTTCCGATGCTGAAGAAATCCACTTCCTTCGCGAACGCATCGGCCATTAAGGACGCGGCTGCGGTCTCCACCATGATACCCACCTGGATATCTCTCTTATAGGCAATTCCCTTTAAATCAAGCTCTGCCTTCACTTCTTCGATCATAGCCTTCGCTTCCCGGAATTCCTCCAGGCATGTTACCATCGGAACCATGATCTTGATATTGCCGAACGCACTTGCGCGCAGAAGCGCACGAAGCTGCGGTCTGTAAACATCTTCCCTGCGGTCCAGGCAGAAACGGATGGCCCGGTAGCCCAGGAATGGATTTTCATCTTTCTTTAATCCCATATATGGAATCTCTTTGTCGCCGCCGATATCCAGTGTTCGGATAATCACAGGCTTGCCGTTCATGGCAATGGCTACCTTCTGATACGCCTCAAACTGCTCGTCCTCAGTCGGCATGGAATTCCGGTCCATAAACAGGAATTCTGTACGGAACAGGCCAATGCCTTCTGCGTCGTACTGAAGAACCTTGTCCACATCTTCCGGTTTGCCGATGTTGGCCACCAGTTCGATGGTCACGCCATCCTTCGTTACAGTTGGCTTGCCGATATACTGGTCCAGTTCCTTCTTTTCTTTTAAATAAGCGGTTCTCTTTGTCTCATATTCCGCAGTGACCGTTTCCTCCGGATTCACGAATACGATTCCTTCCGATCCGTCCAGTACCACAGTATCTCCGTCTTTTACATTGTTTAAGAAACCCTCTACCGCAACCACCGCCGGGATCTCCAGGGCTCTTGCCAGAATCGCGCTGTGAGAGGTCTTTCCGCCTAATTCCGTTACGATACCACATACATTGTCCGGATTGATACCGGCCGTCATGGATGGGGTTAAATCCTTTGCAACGATGATGCTGCCAGTCGGCAGTGAGGCGATATCCACGGAACTGACACCGAGTAAGATCTTCTGCATACGTGTCTTGATATCACGCATATCGGTTGCTCTCTGCTGCATCAGCTCGTCTCCCATGGACGCGAACATATCGGCATACATGTTGCAGACGCTCTCGATCGCGTATTCACTGCACGCATTCTCCCCTGCGATCGTGTTCTCAATCTCGCCTGTCAGCATCGGATCAGAAAGAAGCATTAAATGACCGTTTAAAATCTCGGCCTCCTTCTCTCCCACTCTCGTAGCCAGATCCTTAGCCAGAGCATCCGTCTCCTCCATCGCCTGATTTAGGGCCGCATGAAAACGTTCCTTCTCAGCTGCTGCGTCGGAGATCGTCTCCTTCTTAATCACCAGTTCTGTCTCTTCCACGATAGCGGCTTTCCCAATGCCGATACCTGCAGATGCGCTTGTTCCTTTCATCATAACAAGACCTCCTTATTAATTATAAAATAGATTTATTCGCCCAGTCCGTCTTCGACAGCCTGAACCATGGCAGCCAGAGCCTCTTTTTCGTCCACTCCCTCACAGACGAATTCAATCTCATCTCCGCTTTTTACGCAGGCGCCCAATACACTGAGCACGCTCTTTGCATTGGCGGTGGTATTCTTAAAACGAAAATTCACCGAAGACTTGAAGTTCATAGCTTCCTTACAAAGAATCCCCGCCGGCCGTAAATGAAGGCCGGTAGGATTCTTTATGACAACTTTAGCACTGACCATATTCTATCCCTCCACACATCGTTACTGATTCTTATTCTGCTGCTTTTTTTGAAGTACCGGCGGTTGCTGGTTCATCCGTCTCCTGGTCAGCTGTCGTCTGTCCAGGGCCTTCACTCTCATCCTCGTTATCAGAGACAACCGTCACTTCAAAGTCAGAATAATTCACCACTTCAAACCCTTCTCCCACCTCGAAGGTAAGCTTACCTGCATGGGTTCCAGGCTCCAGGCCGGTCATATCGAGTGCGGCATTCAAATCCTTGATATCCAGTGTATCCAAATCTTCCTTCAGCCCCCTGACCGTCACATCCACGCTGTCCTTGCTGAAGGTATACTCATAATCAGGGTCTGAACCACTGCTGGCTAAATCGGCCAGCTTAAGAGTGTAGGACTTTGTAGTCAGCGGTTCTACCTTTAAGGTAACCGTCACCTGGCTCTGGGCATTCGGTGCGATCGTCGTGCTCGGAGGCAGATAATCGTTCAGATCAAGATGGATCACCTTGTCTGTAGTCGCTCCGTCGATGGTAAGCTTGTCATCGACAACAGATAGCGCATTGACAGACGCCAGCACTGACTTCGTCGCAACCACGGGAACGGATTTCAAGTCGCTCTCCACTCCTGTGAACCGGTAGCCGGGGGCCACGGTTCCCTTCACTTCGAAATTCAGTGTCAGTTCCTTGGCCTTCAGGATCGCCATGTTATAGTGGATGCTTTCCGGAGTAATCGTCAGTTCATCTCCGAGATCCGTCAGTTCTTTATCGTTCGCGTCATAGCACTTGGGCGTTACGTAGCCGTCTAAGTCCGCGTTGGCACCTTCCCGGTTAATCTCAATACCGATCGACGCAATCTTGCCAATCACGGATTCCGGCGCGCGCGCCACCACGTAATCGGAGGACAGGGTGGTAATTCCTGACGCGTAACCGTCTTCCACCTCTCCTACGTAATTCACCTTTAAGTCGAACTTCTTATTCTGCATGGCTTCCGTTTTCACATGGAGAACCATCGGCTTCGCCGTCACTTCCCCGTTTCTGATCAGGGATACTTTGTTTTTGTTGACCTCTATGGTGACCGGCACCGCGCCTGTCACATCGTTATAGTCCTTTAAATCAATATACGCGCTGAAATCGGATTCCCGAAACAGCGAGCTGTTTCTCGTGTTTACCTGGTAACTCACCGTAACGCTGTCCTTGCCGATAATTTCATACGTCAGATTGGCATTATCCAGGATTTCCTCATTACGGACATCCACCGGAATTGTAAACGGCTGTCCGGAAACAACGGGATTGGAAATATTAACAATCGCCATCCAGATAACAAAGGCAAGAACGAGAGAAACGACTTTCAGGCCGAGATTATTTAGCAACTTTTCCTTCATTTTTCCGCCTTCCCTTCAATATCTTAAATCTGCTGCCTTCTCCTTCCACGTGTTTGATATCCATAAGCAGTTCCCGCAGCGCATCCGCGTCAACCGCGCGCTTTAAGCCGCCTTCCGAAGCGACAGAGACACGCCCCGTCTCCTCAGACACCACGATGGTCAGACTGTCTGTTACCTCGCTGACGCCGACCGCGGCACGGTGCCTCGTTCCCAGTTCCTTGCTGATGGACATATTGTCGGACAGCGGTAAGTAGCATGTCGCAGCCGCCACCCGGTTACCGTGTATGACCACCGCCCCATCGTGGAGTGGTGTGTTGTGTTCGAATATATTAATCAGAAGCTGGCTTGACACCAGACCGTTAATCTCAATGCCGGTTCGTTCGATCTCCTTTAAGGAGTCGCCGCGCTCAATCACCATGAGCGCTCCCGTCTTCACCTTGGCCATCTCAAAAGTAGCTTTCACCAGCTCGTTGATCGTCCGGTCGGTAAATGCGGAATTGTCCTTTCCGTCATCAAAGGTAAGAATTCCTGTAAGCGGGTTTCTGCTTCCCAGCTGTTCCAGCGCCTTTCGAAGCTCCGGCTGAAAGATCACGATCGCCATCGTCACCGCCGGCGTCGCTATCGTATTTAAAATCCACTTGATATTATCAAGACGGAAGATATAGGTCAGCACATAGAAAAACAGTATTAACAGTATTCCTTTTAAGAGAGTCCAGGCTCTCGTATTCATAATCCAGACAAGCAGCTCATAAAGCAGTATCGCTATGATAATAATCTCAACGAGATTCGTCTTGGTTATCCTTGGTAAGAAGGAAACCCAGGAATATAATCCATCTATAATATCTGCCACGAAAGTCCACCTCCCTTTTTCCAGTTTCGCCTAACGCTGTGGTCTCTGGAGTTTTCTGGCATTTATTTTTTGAACCTTTACGTCGGGCGTGCTCACCGTCATCTTCGGCACCGCCTTCACGTAATAATAATAATCGTCATCCTCAAACTGAACGTATTCGGTCCGCGAATAATCCACTGCGAAGACGAAAAACGTATAAATCCCCGACAGGATTAAAGAAACCACCACTCCTATAATGAGCTCACTTACCGGAACTGATACATCCATGGTAATATCTCCGATAAAAATCACCACCAGCTGGGCGATGGTACCCGCCACAATAGCGATGATCCAGGAGTAGTCGAAAGACATATTCTTAAGAATGAACACCACAATGATCGCAGCCGCAAAAGCCGCAATCAGCACTAGCATCAGCTTATTGCCGAAGAGGCTCTTCACGATCTGGGAAAAGCGCTGCATCATATCGGCTGATATCTCATTGGTCAGAACCCCCGCGTTCTGTTTGACATACAGAAGCGTATAATAGATAAAAATGCCGCAGCCCACCGGAATCACGGAAATCATGCCGCCTGAAAGGCCGACAATCAGTGGAATCGCATACGGAATCTTCAGTACGAAAAAGATCGGTGTGAGGATCAGAAGACAGCTGTCACCGGGATGGAAGCCGTAGTATAAAAGTGCAACCACCAGGACAAATACTGCCATAACCAGTGTAACCTCAAAGGATACCGCCCATAAGTGGACCAGCATAAACGCCGCCGCCAGAAAGCTGATCGCACTGTATGGCAGAAACGAACACGCCAGCGCCAGCACCAGAGGAACGAGCGGATTCGTGAGCTTTGCCATGAAACCGATATTCCGGTTCATCAGCCAGAACGCAAGGTAACTGTATACAAACTTGATTACCGGCGTGATATAAATGTCAAACTTTGCATAAAATTCCTTTAATCGTTCCTTGAAAACAAGAAGACTCATCATTGGGTCCGTCCTCCTTTAGTCCGCGTTCCGGGTCTGGAATTACCTTCATACCGTTTGTCCAGCCTCTTCAGTTTTGCCATATAGACCTTCATCCCGCGGCTCGCGTAGTCGTATCGCCTCGCATAAATGCACAGGCTTATGATGAGGTATACCACCAGTCCGGCCAGATAGATCACGCCCACCTTCATGCCCAGTTCAATGAGACTCTCGATCCACATGACATTCAGCCACTTCTCAATATCGCAGAGCACCCATAAGACAAGGCCCAAAAGGAAACTCAGGGTATAACTGAAAAAGGAACGCAGCAGTTTGCTGCTGATATAATCACTTTTAAAATACCGGTTTACGGGAAATATCCTGTTCCCCTCTTTTTTCTCGAACATGGCGAGGTTCGTCATGATTTTGATTTTTTCTTCACTCAGCATAGGCTCTCCTCAATACACCATAACATATCATCTTATTATAGCATAGAACTTTTTACTTGGCGAGACCCATCTGGAGATTTTTATAATTTTGTAAAGTTCAAAACCGGGGATACCCCTGTAAAATACAGGAAAATCCCCGGCCACATACATATATTTCTTCATGATTCCGAAATCTTTTATTCGTACCGCAGCGCGTCGATCGGGTCTTTTTTCGCCGCCTTTGACGCCGGATACAGGCCAAAGAACAGGCCGACCAGAGCGGAAAATCCAACCGCCACGACGACGACCTGGGGTTTCACTACCACGGAAATCCCGAACATCGCGCCGCCGCCCATGACCAGCCCCGCGCCGATCACCACGCCGAGAATGCCTCCCAATGCAGACAAAATTGCGGATTCCGTCAAAAACTGTATCATAACATCCCGCGTCTTCGCCCCAAGGGCCTTTCTGATTCCGATTTCTCTGGTTCTTTCCGTTACGGACACCAGCATGATATTCATGATTCCGATTCCTCCGACCAGCAGAGAAATGGCCGCTATCCCGCCTACAGCGGCGGACAGGCTGCTCATCATGCTGTCGTTCCCCTTCATCTCGTCAAGCGCAGAATAAAATGTCACATCAGCCGGCTGCCGGTCCTTAAGCCTTGCAAGATAAGGGACCATACGCCCGGACAGTTCGTTCATATCCGTCCCTTCCTTCGCATAAAAATTCAGCTGGAACAGATAATCGTTGGGCCACGAAAGGATTGTGTACGGGATAAATCCCTCCTTCGTCTGCCCCGGCATCATGGACATCATCATCGCTTCGAACGGCGTCATCTCTTTTTTATAGACTCCTACTACATTATAATCGTCCGTCTCGCCGTAGACCGTGGTCCGCAGCGTCTTGCCAACGGCATTTTCCGTTCCAAAGAGTTCCAGCGCGCCCTGCGCTTCCAGAACCACATTCTTTTTGCGCCCCTTGATATCAGCCTCATTTAAATTCCGTCCGTATAAAATGTTGATCTTCTGTACGTCAGGATAATTGTAATCGATACCCTGGAACTGGAATTTCACTTTTTTCCGGCCGAACAGCGCTTCACTGCTGTAGTAGGCATTGGTATCCATATACTCAATATCGTCATGAAATACTTCTTTAATCCGTTCCATTTGCTCTAAATTAAAGTAATCGCTGTCCCGCATATCTCCGCCGTCGGATGGCCAGATATAGATGATCGCCCGTGTCATACCCACATTGGCATATAAATCGGCTACCATGGAACGCATGGTGTCACCGATGGACACGATCGCAATCACCGAACCGATACCGATGATGATTCCCAGCATGGTGAGAAAGGAACGCATCTTATTCGCTTTGATGGCATGCAGTGCCATAAACATATTTTCAAGCAGCATGATGGTCTCTCCCTTCCCTATTCATAGCGCAGCGCATCGATAGGATCGGCCTTTGCCGCCTTGGATGCCGGATACAGGCCAAAGAAGATTCCAACCAGGGCGGAAAATCCGACCGCCACAATGATTACGGACACCTTCACAACAGGGACCATCCCCATGGCGCTTCCGCCGATCATGACAATCCCCACTCCCAGCAGAATTCCGATCACGCCTCCGCAGGCCGACATAAGCGCCGACTCTGTCAAAAACTGCATCATAATATCGCCGGTGCGGGCCCCCAGAGCCTTCCTGATTCCGATCTCCCTGGTACGCTCCGTCACGGATACCATCATGATATTCATGATACCAATGCCGCCTACCAGCAGGGAAATCGCTGCTATGCCGCCTACCGCGGCAGACATTCCGCCGAGCACGCTGTCCACGCTTCCCATCTGTTCCACGACAGACTGGGTCATGATATCCGTTACCGGCCTTCCTTTTATCTTTGCAACGTAGCGGGCAATCTCAGGCAGAAATGTCTTCATGTCCACGCCGTCCTTCACATAGAAGTTCAAATCCTGAAAATAATCGCTGGGGCGGGTGAGAATCGTATAAGGCATAAAGCCCGACTGCGTCTGGCCGTTCCCCATCATCATCGCCTCCAGAGGCGACAAATCCTTGCGGTAGACACCTACCACCGTATATTCCTCGGTGGTTTTATTGATTGTCATACGGAACGTTTTGCCGACACAGTTGGCTGTCCCGAACAGCTGCTCTGCACCCTTGTCTTCCAGTACGACATTATTCCTGCGCCCTCTTACATCGGCCTCGCTCAATTCACGGCCGTAAATAATGTTCGTGGGCTGCACCTTTGTATAATTGTAATCAATCCCCTGGAACTCGTATTTTACCTTGTTTCTTCCATAAACTGCCTCGGTACTGGCATAGGCGTCGCTGTCCATATAAGAGATCTTGTCATGAAACACTTCCTTCGCCCGGTCCAGTTCGTCCAGGGTGAAGTAATCGCTCATTCGAAAATCATCGACACGCCAGGATACCATCACGATCGCCCGGTTCACACCTATGTTTTTATAGGCATCCGCGTAGAGGGACCGCATGCTGTCACCGACGGAAACGATGGCGATCACCGACGCGATACCGATGATGATTCCCAGCATGGTAAGGAAAGAGCGCATCTTGTTAGACCGGATGGCGTGGAGCGCCATGGTCATATTTTCTAGCAGCATGGCGTCCCTTCTTTCTTCATTTTAACTGCTTCCTCTTCCGTAAGCTCCTTCGGAACATTTCTCTTATCACTCACCACCTGGCCATCCCGGAAACGGATAATCCGCTCCGTAAATGCGGCGATGTCTTCCTCATGAGTAACCACAACGACTGTGGCGCCTTCCTTGTGCAGCCTGGAAAACAGCTCCATGATCTCAACGGAAGACGCGGTGTCTAAGTTACCGGTCGGCTCATCCGCCAGAATCAGCGGCGGTTCATTGGCCAGCGCCCTGGCGATGGCGACTCTCTGCCGCTGTCCGCCGGAGAGTTCGTTCGGCATGTGTTCATACCGCTCTCCCAGGCCCACGCGCTCCAGAAGCTCCAGCGCGCGCTGTTCCCGCATTTTCTTGGATTTATGGGCATACGTCATGGGCAGTTCTACGTTCTTCAGTGCCGATGTTCTCGAAATCAGGTTGAAGGACTGAAATACGAAGCCGATCTTTCTGTTCCGGATCGCAGACAGCGCGTCGGGACTCATGTCGGCCGTATCGATTCCATCCAGGTAGTAATGGCCCATGGTCGGGCGGTCCAGACACCCCAGAATGTTCATCAGGGTGGATTTTCCGGATCCGGACTGTCCCATGATCGCCACAAATTCTCCCCGCTTAATGGTCAGATTGATTCGTTTCAGGCCCAGAACCTTGATGGAACCGGTGTCGTATATCTTCACCATATCCACCAGCCGGATCAGGTCATCCGATACATTCTCGGTCATGTAGGAAGGAAGCCTTTTTTCCCTTTTCCACATATTGCTTCCTCCTTTACTGTGCGGCCGGAACAGCTACAACGGTCATGCCGTCTGTAAGATTTGCCGCCGGTGTCTCAACTATCTGCATTCCCTCGGTCAGTTTTCCTTCTTCCGCCGGGATCACTTCCACCTGAATATCACTCTCAACTCCGGTGGTCACAGGGATCATATGGGCAATGTTGTCTTCTATCGTTACGATTGCAGTGCTGCCATCCGGCTGCTGAAGCAGAGCGGAAACCGGAACGACCCACGCATCCTCCGCCTTCTGCAGTTCGATCTTTGCCTTCGCAGTAATGCCTGCAATCAACCGTGTATTCTGGTCAATAATGCGGACCGTCGTCGGGATCACACGCTCCGTGGAACCGTTTCCTTTTTCCTCACCAGTCGGGGAAATGGCTGTCACCTCGCCCTTCACAACCTCGCCGTTTAAGATATCTGCGCTGATCTCTACCGGCTGGCCAATCTGGACTTTACCGATGGAATACTCGCTGACATTGATCTTCATCTCCAGAACGTCCAGATTCTCGATAATGAACATCGGCTTGTCGTCATCGGTCTTATCCGCAAATCGGCCTACCTTACAGTTGACCCGGACCACCGTACCGGCGATCGGGCTGGTCACACGCGTATTTTCCAGCAGTTCCTTCTTCTGGTCCAGTTCGAAAGCTGCGTTCTCAATCTGAAGGGAATACGATTCATTGGCTACCGGTCTGCCGTCTTTTAATGTAAATGTCTTTAAATCGCGCTGTGCATTGTTCAGTGCGTCGGAAGCGGTCTCCAGCTCCAGCTGGGAGGCGCTTCCTGACTGGAACAGCACATTTGTTCTGTCGTAATTAGCCTTGGCAGCATCGTAATCCTGCTTTGCCTTGGCATAGCCGTTCTCAGCCTCGATCTGTTTCTCATTATATGTAGTAACTGCAAGGTCATAGGCATTCTGAGCGATATCAACCTCTTTTTTCGCATCCTTCTCATCCAGAGTGGCCAGCAGCTGGTCCTTTTCCACACGATCTCCCTCTTTTACCGGGATCTCCAGAATCTCTGCGTGTAAATTGGATACCACCTCCACACTGTCCGTTCCCTCGACGGGACCGCTGACGGAAAGCATCTCCACCACTTCGCCCCTGGTCAGAGGGAATGTAGATGCCATCATCTGGGGCGCCTTGCCTCCACCCATCACCTTGGAGGCTCCGAAAATAACCACCACTGCGATGCCGACGCCGACAAGGACTTTTTTCTTGCCGCTCCATTTTTTACGGCGCCCTCTTTCTCCGTTTTTCTTCTTTTTTTTCTTCTTGCCCGAAGTGTCTTCTTCCATGAGCTCTTTTAATTCTTCATTAAAATCCTCGTCGCTCATCGGCTCTTCCATCTCCGGTACAGGCTTCGCCCCGCCCCTCCGGTTCCGCTCCGGCTGAACGGTTTTCTCTTCCGCTGCAAAGGCCTCAGCATCGGCCACGACATCATCCATCTTTACCTGGATATCGTCCGCCTCTTTACCGTCTATTTCCACGTGGTTGAATTCGTCTTTCATACGTCTCTTTCCTCCTGATTAATATCTCGCTCCATTCTCCCCCATTATAATGGCATCTCATAATCTTTTACAACAATAAATTCTTATAATTTTCTAAAGTTTTTACCAAATTTACCATTATTTTTGTAAAAATAATTTTTTATTGATCTAATAAAAAAGAAGAGACCTGCCAGTGGCCTCCTCTTTCTTACCGTTCGTTATTTCAATCGACATTCTGCCCGCCACTGCCGCTAAGTTTGTTTTTGCGATCCATCTTCCACCTATAGAGGCTGGGAGAATTTACGTTGATTTTGTTAAATAAATCACACATCCCAGAATTTCTTTTCAAAGTCCTCCAGAAGCAACGGTTTTGATATGTAATATCCCTGAATGCAGTCGGCCTCCAGGGAACAGACCGTGTCCAGCTCATTCTTCCGTTCCACGCCTTCCACGCATACGGAAATTCCCACTCTGTGACAGAGCTGGATGACCGAACCGATAAATGACCGGTTAAATTCATTCTCTTCATCTCCGATAGCGGTGATAAACAGGCGGTCGATCTTCACGATATCAGCCGGTGACTGGGACAGCATGCCCAGAGAAGAGTATCCGGTTCCGAAATCGTCCATGGCAATCTGTATATTCAAATTCCGCAGAAGCTTAAAGGCTTCTTTTAACGCCTCCATATCCGTGACGAAACAGCTCTCCGTCAGTTCCAGCACGATATGGGCGGGCGGAAGATCGTATTGATTCAGAATCTGTCTCACGAAATCGATAAACGACTCGTCGAGCATCTGCAGATAGGAAATATTTACATTCATAATAAAATCAGGCTGATAGCGGAGCCACTTTTTGCAGGTTCGCACCGCCTCCTCCAGAACCCATTTTCCGACCGGCACAATCAGGCCGCAGGCTTCCAGAAGCGGTATAAATTCAACCGGCGAAACCACGCCGTAAGACTCGCAGGACCACCGAAGCAATGCCTCGGCGCCAGAGACCCGCAGCGTCTCCGAATGCACAAACGGCTGATAGACGAGGTGAAACGATTTCATCCCGTTCATCACACTGAGCTGAAGACGGCTGGAAAGCTCCAGCGCGCGCCTTCTGGTGTGCATCATATCCTGAGAAAAGAACGTGACCGTATTCTTACCATTCTGTTTGGACACCTCGAGAGCACTTAACGCGCAGGTCAGAAGCTCCTGATAGCCGCTGCCGTCTTTTCCCATTATGGCTACGCCGACGGACACCGTAAGAAAATACGAACTGTCATCGATCTTATGGGGCCTGTTGCAGTATGCATGTATCTTCTGATACAACGCCCGCAGTTCCTCTTCCCCCGCGCCGGGATAAACGATGGCGAACTCATCGCCGTCAAAGCGGTACATGGCCGCCTCGGAGGGCAGAAGCTGCTGAACGCTCTGCGCAAACTGGCGCAGCACAGCGTCGCCAAAGATGTGGCTGTTTAAATCATTGATTCTCACGAAGTCGTCCAGTCCCAAAAGCAGGATACCGCCTTCTGCGTTTTCCTCATTTTCAAATATCCGGCCGACTTCCTTCTCACACTCCCGGTTGGTAAACAGCCCTGTCGTATAGTCAATCTTGCCTTTGCTGCCGAGATCTGTGACCACTCCGGCAAAAATAACAGGCTCGCCCTCATCATTTCTCTTCAGTACACCGCGGCAGCATACCCAGACATACTCTCCCTTTCGGTTAAGCACCTGGTATTCCACGTCGTGCACATCGGTCTCACCGTTCAGCATCGCCTCGATCGATCTGGAATACCGCTTAAAGTCTTTGGGGTTGATCAGATCCCCCCATACGGAAACGAGTCCCGGCACCAGTCTTCCTTCCAGCGCGAAATCTTTCTGCATATTCGGGGATACCAGTGCGACATCAGTCTTCATGTTAATAATATAAATATAATTATCCGTGCTTCTGACCAGAGCGCCGTAAAACATACCGGCATCTGCGCCAAACTCGGCAAAAAGTTCATCCTCTGAAGCCATTGTTTCCCCTTCTTCCTGTGTACGGTTTCCTTATATGATTTCTTTATGATTATACTGTTTGGTGTTTTCTATGATGTTTTCTATATGGTGTTTTCTATTATGATGTTTCTCTATTCATAATGTTTTCTGTGGAAATCTTCCTTCCCGCGTTCTTAAATACACTGTACTATATACAGATACAATACAGGCTGTTTTTACTTTTTCTGCGCTGCTATAATCAGCATCATCGGCCGCCTCATCTCATCCTTCATCCCCGGAATATCCATCATCTCTTCCGGCGGCTGCGGTTCGATAATATTCTTAAATGCAAATCCGTTGACCAGCAGTGTATTCAAATATGTGGTCAGTGTACGGTGGTATTTGGTCACGTGTTCGCCAAGGAATACTGCATCCCGCTCACCTTCATAATAGTAGCGGTCTACGGGGAAATGAAGAATTCTGCCCTCTTCATCATAGCACCAGTCCTGATCCCCGCGTGAGGTGAACACCGGGTGCTCCACAGAAAATACGAATGCTCCCTCCGGAGCCAGCCAGCTGCTTATCTTTCGAACAAGCGGCTCGAAGTCTCTGACGTAATGAAACGCCAGTGAACTGATCACAACGTCAAAGGATCCGGCTGGAAAATCCAGGTCCTCCATGGCACTGCAGCGGTATACAATCGCCTCATGATTGTTTTTCTGCTTCGCGGTAGCCAGCATTTTCTCGGAAATATCTGTTCCCAGGACGTATTGCGCTCCATTCTGAGCAGCATACAGACAGTGCCAGCCATAACCACAGCCCAGATCCAGGACCCGTTTCCCACTAAATTCAGGGAGAACTTTCTGTAACTCAGACCACTCACCGGCCCCTTTTAAGCCCTGCTTCGAGCGATCCATCTCGCTGTACTTCTTAAAAAATGACTCATCATCGTATTTATTTTCCTTCACAGTCCGGTTTCCTGCCTTTCTGCCATGCCTTCCTTTTTTGTCCCTGCATGTTTTACAGGGATCCGGGACAACCTATGGTTGTTCTATTTTACCATATTTGTAATAATTTTACTATCAAAAGATTTTTTTGCCTGGCTGTGATCTTCTTATAAGCCTCCGGTCACGTTACCTTTCTTTAAATAGAAGAAAATAAAAAAGAGGTGCCTGAAAAGCCAGTTTCAGACCTAAAATGCATCTGTTTCTGACTTCCGGGCCACTCTCATACATCTTTTAATCCCGATTATAGCAAGACAGCTTTGCGTCTTCGCCGAATTCTTATTATTAGAGTACTTCCCCTTCATTCGCAGTCTCCACCAGCAGTTCTTCTTCCGGCAATACCTCGGTGAATTCAGCGAAAAAGACCGCCTGGGGCCAGTTGAGTCCCGCCCGGACGTGTTTCCCCTTTTGCCTTGCGGCCTCCTCCATCAGAGTTAAGAGTTCTGTCACCGTGTCCCGTGTCAGATAACCGCCTCTCCAGTGGAAAATAAGCGGCTTTCCTTTTTTGACCGCCTGTGCGGCGCGTTTGGCCACATCCTCCGTCTTTGTGAAGGAAAGCTTCTTTTCTTTGTAATAAAAATGGTCTCCGTCGCTGCATGGCGGCGCCTGATAGAGCAACGGCTCGTGGTCGCGGAACAGCTGCTTATCCCCCAGGTTAAAGTAGTCGTAGCGGATGGTCTCTCCACGGCCCAGGCTGTTGTCAAAGGTGGCATCCAGATGGTAATACCGGCCGCCGATTTTCACGATATTCCAGGCGTGGCGGTATTTGATGCCCTTTTCCGGATTGGCTTCGGATATGGCAATCATGCACCAGATCCCCAGGGCGTCGCAGAGAATCTTCACCGTCTTGGCGATCCCCTCGCAGACGCCCACGCCCTGGCCCATGGGGCCGATAATCTCATGGGAATACGGCTTCTTCAGCTTGTCGTAGCGGACGCTGGTACAGATAAAATCATGAATATACCGTTCCTTCTCCCACTCTGTCATGGATTCGGCCGGGCGAACCAGCTTGGCCGTTCTGGCGCTCATCGCCTTCTGATGTTCTTTCACCTTTCCCTTGTCAAATAAGTATTCCGGTATCATCTCCACGCTGCCGGAATTCTGGTAAAAACGGTAGTGGAATCCGGTACCGTAAAACAGTTCGGGGCAGTCCAGGCGGAGCTTGAAAAAGATATCCGCCAGTTCCCGGTTTTCCAGCCGCGGAACCGCAAAGGACGGAGCGAGCGCCGTCAGACCGGTTTTCATGGCGTGATATGCGCTCTGCTCTGTCTTGTTCATCTGGCTGTAATAGTATGGTTCCATGGTCTTTCGCTCTCCTGCCTAATCGTTATCGTCCTCTGCCTCTTCCATGAGGCGCATGCCCGCCGTGCTCGTCACGGGGAGCGAGAACGCTACGGCCCGTGCCTTGCTTGCCGGGCCGGCTTTTTCCATGATGTTTTTCATGACAAGGTTCTTCATGCCACTCTTTACGACGATGAACACCATCTCCTTTTCCGCCACGAGGGAGACGCCGAGATACTTCTCCGCACGCTCTAAGCCCGTGCCTCTGGCGTGGATCACGGTTCCTCCGACTTCCTCCACCTCCCGGGCGGCATCCATAACCATGTTGGTATATCCCTGGTTGGCAATCACAATCAGGAGTTCGTATTTCGTGTCTTTCAATGAGCTTTCCTCCCCTTTTTCAAAATTCTGATTCTCCGTCAGGAACAGCAGGGGCTTCTTGCCTCCTATGCTGCTGAGCGGAATAATAAAGGCTATGCCCGTGCCCGGAACGTCAATTTTTAAATGCTTCTGTAGATCTGATTTTATTTCTTTCCATACGGAGCCCGTCACCACAGACAGCATGACAGCCTTCTCCGTCTCCTCCAGCCCTAAATAGTCCAGGGTATCGCTGACCGCGGTCCCGTTACCCACGGTTATAAAGGCGACATCCGCCCCGTGATGGCCGTACAGAGTATGAAACTTTTTTACCGCGGTTCTTTCCGTGATTGTAACCATTAAATACAGTTCGCTCATACTGCAGTCCTTTCTTTCGGAATCTTATCTGTGCTGCTTTATTGCAGCTATACTGCCATTATTTCAATCCACATTCTGAGTCCAGAATGCAAAACCCAGAATGACATAGTAGCTATACTGCCATTTTATCCGTTTGCCCGGATTGTTTTGACCTCATGTCAGTGGGGGATATCTGCCCGCCACTGACACTAAGTTTGTTTTTGCGATTCATCTCCCACCTGCAGAGGCTAGAAGAATTCTCGTTGTTTTTATTAAAGTTCAATGATCGCATCTTCGTCAAGCTGGTCGAAGTCCAGTGCCGGTTCTGAAAATGTCTGGTCTTTCGGTGTGGATCTCTGCTGCATCTGATAGATCATACCCAGAATCTGTATGGTAATCAGCGGAGTCATGGCAACCATGGCGACCACGCCAAAGGCGTCAGTGACAATATTTCCGCCCACTGAGGTACAGGCTCCCTGCGCAAACGGCAGAAGAAATGTGGCGGTCATCGGACCGGAGGCCACCCCGCCGGAGTCAAAGGCGATGGCCGTAAAGATCTTCGGCACAAAGAAGGAAAGTCCCAGCGCAATCGCATATCCCGGGATGATGAACCACAGGATGGAAATTCCCGTCAACACCCGCAGCATGGCGATTCCGATGGATACGGCCACGCCAACGGAAAGGCTGATACTCATCGCTCTGGCCGGAATGGCGCCGTCCGTAATCTCTTCCACCTGTTTGTTCAACACGTAAACAGCCGGTTCCGCCTTGACGATAAAGAACCCGATCAGCATGCCGATCAAAACAATAATCCAGTTGTAATCCAGGGAGGCGATCACCTGTCCAAGGTAATTACCGGCCGGCATAAAGCCCACATTGGCGCCTGTCAGAAACAGTACGAGGCCGATGTACGTATAGACGAGGCCAACAATGATTTTTCTTAAATTTCTCTTTGAAAGTTTGAGAACTGCGATCTGGAAAATACCGAAAAACAGGATTATGGGAAAAAGCGATACGGCAATTTCTCTAATGTAGGTAGGAAGTCCGACGCGGAACAGCTTCCATAATTCTACGGAATTGCTGATCTCCGGAAGGACGGGTGGAATGTAGGCGCTTTCATTGGGCCTGTAAATCATTCCGAGGATAAGTACTGCGAGAATCGGGCCAATGGAGCAGAGTGCCACCAGGCCAAAGCTGTCGTCCGACGCATGCCGGTCATTACGTATGGCAGAAATACCGATACCAAAAGCCATGATAAACGGAACCGTCATGGGGCCCGTCGTCACACCGCCGGAATCGAAGGCCACTGCCAAAAAACTCTGCGGAACGAACAGTGTAAGAACAAATGCCAGAATGTAAAATACAATCAGCATGTGAGGCAGCGCAATGCTAAACAGCATACGCAGAAGTGCAATGACGAGAAATACACCGACGCCCAGCGCCACCGACAGGATCAGAGTCCGGTTCGGTATGGACGGCACCTGTTCCGCCAGCACCTGAAGATCCGGTTCCGAAATCGTGATGATGAATCCCAGTACGAATCCCAGTATAACGATGATACTCAGTTTTTTACTCCTCGTAATGGCCGTACCCAGCCTTTCGCCCATGGGAGTCATACTGATCTCCGCCCCGAGCGTAAAGAACATGGTGCCTACGACAATCATGGCCGCGCCCATCAGAAAGCACAGTAAAATACTGGAGGAAATGGGAGCGATCGTAAAGCACAGAATTATAACGATTCCGATGATCGGGAGTACGGAATTAAGCGCTTCCGTCAGCTTCTCTCTCAATTTCAGCAGGGAATTTTTCAATAGAACAACCTCATTCCTTTCTGTAATAAATTTTGTGCTTCCAGTATAGCATAAAAATGCTCTGGCCGTAACCCCTTTAGGCCAGAGCATTTTTTCTACGCTTCCAGTTTTGCAGCAAAATCCGCCATCGCCTCTGAAATCTTAATCTGCTGCGGACATACGGCCTCACAGCTGCGACAGCCGATACAGGCGTCGGGATGCTTATCCTTTGGGATCGCCATCAATGCCATCGGTGCAAGGAAACCGCCGCCGGTAAAGCAATGCTCGTTGTACAGATCCAGCAGTGACGGAATATTCAGCTGTTTTGGACAGTGACTCACACAGTAATGGCAGGCCGTACATGGCAGGGCAGTCTTTCCAAGCATCTCGTCCGCAATCGCCAGCACGGTGTCCATCTCCTCTTTCTGAAGCGGCTGATCCGTTTCAAAGGTGTGGATATTTTCCTGAAGCTGCTGAAAATCGGACATGCCGGAAAGGATCATTGTAACCCCCGGAACAGACTGTAAAAAGCGGAACGCCCACGCCGGTGCCTTCTCCTCCGGACGGAACGTTCTCAGTTTTTCCATTGTCTCCTCCGGCAGAGCAGCCTGCCTGCCGCCCCGCAGCGGCTCCATGACCCAGACAGGAATATCGTAGCTGCGCAGCAGTTCCACTTTGGCCTCTGCGCCCTGGAAAGACCAGTCCAGATAATTGAGCTGAATCTGGCAGAACTCCATCTCGCTGCCGTATGCCTCCAGAAAACGCTTCATTACCTCGTAGCTGCCATGGGCCGAAAAGCCCAGGTGGCGAATTCGCCCTGCCTTCTTCTGTTTCATAAGATACGGATAAATTCCATATTTTTCGTCCAGATATGCGTCGATATTCATCTCACATACATTGTGAAACAGATAGAAATCGAAGTACTCTACCCCGCACTTCTTAAGCTGTTTTTCAAAAATCGCCTCCACCTGATCCATGTTGGAAAGGTCGTATCCCGGAAATTTCGTCGCCAGATAAAAACTCTCTCTTGGATACCTGCTGAGCACTCTGCCCATCACCTCCTCGGAATGACCGCCGTGATATCCCCAGGCAGTATCAAAGTAATTAATGCCTCTTTCCATCGCGTATGCGACCATCTCCGCTGTGGCCGCCTCGTCAATGGCAGAGTCGTCTCCTGCCATGACGGGAAGGCGCATGGCCCCCATTCCAAGGGCTGACAGTTTTAAATCCTGAAAATCTCTGTAAATCATATGCCGTACTCTCCTTTTTTCTGCTGTTGTTCTTTTACCTTCGCTGTTCGTGACCCACAATCCTGTGAGGCACGTAAGCTTCCTCCAACGCTCAGGAATGGATCTAATTTTCATTATACAAGCTGGAGTGGACTCCATGTCAAGAGGTTTATTCTGCACCCATACCATAACCACGGATTTTCTTCTGTCTCAGCGAGTTCCTTTCCCAGATCATGGACTAACTGCTGCAAACAATTCAGCGAGAACATTAAAAAAGCAGCATCAAAAATTAAATTTTGACGCTGCTTTTCGAAAACACTGTTTTTACGCTTCCTCTGATCCCCACGCAAACTGGGAATTGTAAAGCTGGCTGTAGAAACCGTTCTGCGCCATCAGGCTCTCATGGTTCCCCATTTCCGCAATATCCCCATCCCTGAGAACGAGAATTAAATCTGCGTTTTTAATGGTGGACAGACGGTGGGCGATGACGAAACTGGTCCGGTCCTTCAGTACCTTGTTCATGGCGCTCTGCAGCATTTTTTCCAGACGGGTATCTACCGAGGAGGTAGCCTCATCGAGAATCATGATCTGCGGATTCTTTAATATAGCCCTGGCAATCGTCAGGAGCTGCTTCTCTCCCTGGGAGATATTGCTTCCCTCCTCGTTGATCACCATGTTATAGCCCTGGGGCAGAGTACGGATAAAGTGATGGACATTGGCCATCTTGGCCGCATCGATCACCTCATCCTTTCTGGCCGACAGATTGCCGTATCGGATATTGTCAAAAATCGTTCCGGAGAACAGCCAGGTATCCTGCAGCACCATGCCGAACATAGACCGTAAGTCCTCCCGGTTCATATCACGGATATCCACACCGTCAACGAGAATCCGTCCGCCGTTTACATCATAGAAGCGAAGCAGCAGATTGATAAGCGTGGTCTTTCCCGCTCCGGTTGGTCCTACGATGGCAACCATCTGACCGCTCTTAACCGTGACGTTAAAGTCCCGGATTACCGGTGTGTCCCCATAAGAAAAGCTGACATGCTCAAAGGTAACCTCGCCCTTTGCCGGTCCCGGAAGGAGTCCCGCCGGAGACTTTTCTGTCTCCTCCGGTTCATCGAGAATCTCAAAAATACGTTTCATGCCTGCAAATGCCGCCTGAATCTGGGCAGACAGCTGGGATACCTGGGTCAGCGGGTCGTTGACCTGCCAGATATAACGGATAAATGCCTGCAGGTTGCCCACCGACAGCGTGCCGGCCAGGATGGCAAAGCAGCCGATCACCGCAATAACGCCGATGCTTAAATACGTCGTCAGGGAAATGAGAGGGCTCATGAGTGATGAGAGAAACTGCGCCTTAAAAGCGTGTTTCTGCAGGCTGTCATTAACCGCCTCGAACTGTTTTCTGGACTGCTCCTGCTGTCCGAACAGCAGTATTTCATTGTAACCGGTATACAGCTCCGTAATCGCTCCGTTCATATCACCGAGGGAGTCCTGCTGAGCCTTAAACTGGCTCTGGCTGATCCGCACAATACCGCGGGTGATAAGGGCTCCCACCGGGATGATCAAAAAAGCGATGCAGGCCATCAGTTTGTTGATGGAAAACATCATCCACAGAGCCAGAATCAGGGTAAGGATTCCGCTGATCACCTGGGAAAAGCTCTGCTGGAGCGCGTTGGATACCGCCTCCACGTCGTTGGTGACACGGCTCAGTACGTCGCCAAAGCTGTTGGTGTCAAAATACCGGACAGGCAGGCGGCGGATCTTGTTCTGAACCTCGTTCCGCAAATCGTGCATGGCGTTCTGAATCGAGTTGGTCAGGCAGAACGAACCTACGATCTGGGAAACCGTCTTCGTAAGATAAATAGCCAGAAGCACCAGCAATATATTGCGAATCACTTCAAAATGAATGCGGGCGCCCTCTGCGCCGGAGGCCATATCTGCCAGGTCCGCGGCCAGCCTGCTGGTAATCATTCCTTCAATCCGCGGCGCGGCTGTAATCGCTCCAATACTGATAACAATCATAAAAACAGATACAAATAACTGAAAAGCATAAGGCGCCAGAAAGGGCTTCAGTTTTCCCAGCATCCTTCCGATTTCTTTGATTTTTTTACGCATGGGATAATTCCTCCTCACTTAACTGGGATAATGCAATCTCACGGTAAATGCGGCAGTTCTCCAGCAGCTCCTTATGGGTTCCTGTCCCCACGATACTGCCCTCGTTCAATACGATGATCTGGTCGGCCTCCATGATGCTGGAAATACGCTGAGCCACCACCATGACGATGGCGTTGCCCGTCTCCTTCTTAAGCATCCGGCGAAGCTTCGCATCCGTCTTAAAATCCAGGGCAGAAAAGGAGTCGTCAAATACATAGACATCCGGCCTTCGAATCAGCGCCCTTGCGATGGACAGACGCTGGCGCTGGCCGCCGGAAACATTGGTTGCACTCTCCGTGATGTGTTCCTCAAACCCGCCTTTTTCCATGATAAAATCGTACGCCTGTGCGGTCTTTGCCGCCTGGACCAGTTCCTCCATCGTAGCGTCCTTCTTACCGAAACGCAGATTATCCGCAATGGTTCCGGAAAACAGCATGGCTTTCTGGGGAATAAAACCGATGGCGCGCCGCAGGCTCTCCAAATCATACGTCCGGATATCCTTCCCGTTCATCAGAACACGGCCTGCACTGACATCGTAAGCCCTGGGAATTAAGTTAATCAGCGTACTCTTTCCTGACCCGGTACTTCCGATAAAGGCGATCGTCTCTCCCCTCTTCACCGAAAATGACACATCCTTAAGCACCGCTTCCTCTCCATCCGGATAAACGAAATCCACATGGTCAAAAATGATATCATCGATGTGGTCCAACGACTGCACATTGGTTTCAGGATTTTTAATCGACGGCTCTGCATCAAATATTTTCTGGATACGTCCGGCGCTGACCGCTGCCTTCGGGTACATCATAAAAACCAGGCAGAACAGCATAATGGAGAACATCACATGGAATAAGTAGTCCATAAACGCCACCAGTTCACCGATCTGCAGAGTTCCCTCGCTGAGCATAATGCTGGCAATCCAGTAGATTACCATACCGGCTAAGTTCATAAGAAGGAAGAAGACCGGCTGAGTCACAGACATCAGCTTAAACAGTTTCTTCGAGTTCCCCATATAGCTTGAATTGGCGCCGTCGAAGCGCTTCTTCTCAAACTCATCGTTGGTAAATGCACGGATTACCCGGATACCACTTAAGTTCTCCTTGGAAATCCGGTTGATGTCTTCCAGGGAGGACTGCTGGCTCTCACTGATCGGCTCCGAAATCCTTGCCACCAGAATCACTCCGCCTACAATCAGCGGAATCGTCGCCAGAATAACGACGGACAGGCTTAAAGAAGCCCGTAAAACCAGGAAGATGCTTCCGATCATCATCACCGGCGTCATGAGCGCAGTTCTAAGCAGAATATTCATAAACATCTGAATCTGAAACGCATCATTGCCCGTCCTGGTAATCAGGGATGCGATGCCGAATTCGTGGAACTCACTGTGTGAGAATTCCTGAGTTTTCTTGAAAATATCATTTCGGATATCTCTGGTGACAGAGGTCGAAAGATAGGCACAGCAGTACCCCAGCAAAATCGTGCCTGCAACTCCGGCGAAAGAAATAGCGGCTATCAGAACCCCCATCTTCCATATGTAGGCCGGATCCCCGCGGTTTACTCCGTTATCGATCATCTGTGCCACGATTGTCGGAATACCCAGCTCCACAAGCGCAAAGCCCAGTACGGATACTACATTGAGCAAAAACATTTTCTTGTAGTTTTTTAAGTAGTGAATAATTAATTTCATATAAAGCCCGTTTCCTCCTGATGAAAATATCTTAACGATTTACTCGCGTCCCCCTAGCATAAACTATAAGGTAACCCTATAGTCAAGTAAAATTTTAGCAGACAATAAAAATTGTGGTAAAATGTAATATCAGTTTTCGTACAGGGAAGCTATATCATGTATTCTTCGCTTCATTTCCGTGCGGATATGCAGCGGCTCCAGGCATTCGCATTTATCCCCAAAGCTGAGAAGAATATCGTAGTGGTACTCGTTTTCTATGAAAGGAAAACTGACAAGGTAATGATCATCACCGTCCGGCGAGAAATCTTCATAAGAGCAATAATCAAGCACCCGGTCCATCACCGATTGATGAATACGGATTTTGATTTTTGTCTGCATCGTTTCCAGCATTTCTGCAAAGTCTAAAACCGGTTTTTGATAATCCCGCGGTACAAAAGCCTTCTCCTGCATTTGCAGGTCTGCCATACGGGACAGTCTGAACAGACGGAAATCATGTCTTTTTTGGCAATACCCCTGTAAATACCAATGGCTGCTTTTCAATACAAGCTGATACGGCTCGACTGTTCGTGCGGTTTTATTTCCATGGTGGGCTATATATTCAAACGAAAGCAGCCTGTTTTCCTGCAAAGCTGATTTGATAATTTCTAAATATGGCTGTATCCTGCTGTTGCCTGTCCACGGACTTAAATCGATACATATCTGATTTACCTTTAATTCGATCTCCTTCGCTCTGTCAGCCGGAATAAAGCTCCTGACTTTCGCAAGAGCGTGTACCAGTTCGTCTCCCCGCACGATGTTGGAAAGACTGGACAGCCCCATTAAGAGAGCGGAAAGATCGTCAGCAGAAAATACCTTTTTATCCATCTTGTATTCCTGCATGATTTCAAAGCCGCCGCCCACTCCCGGTATCGAACAAACAGGAATCCCCGCCATGTTGATCGCATCTATGTCGCGGTAGATCGTGCGGGGTGAAACTTCAAACAGATCGGCTAACTCCTGCGCGCCTATACGCTTTTTATCAAGGAGTATCATAATAATGCTTACAAGCCTGTCCACTTTCATCAGATCATCCGCCTTCCAAAATTTCTTTTTTCCATTATAGATTGTTGCCATACTGCCGTCAACAATTACAGGCTATAATAAAAAAGCAAACAAAATATACTACCTGTCAGGAGGAGACACCATGCAGAAGAAAGCCCTGGTCATAATCGATATTCAAAATGATATAACAAAGAATTACAAGGACGTGATTGACAATATCAATCAGGCGATCGATTGGGCGGCCAATCATCAAATTCATGTTATTTATATCAGACATGAAAATTTATCCGCAGGCACGAGGACATTTAAACCGGATACCTATGGATCTGAATTAGCTTCGGACTTGAAAATGGTATCAGACAATATTTTTACAAAATGCAAAGGGAATGCGTTAAGCTCTGCTGAATTTACAGATTATATCAAAAAGAATGAACTATGTGATTTCTACATTGCAGGAGCAGATGCTGCTGCCTGTGTCAAATCGACCTGCTACAACCTGCGCAAGGCAGACTATGGCGTAAGTGTGCTGTCAGACTGCATTACCAGTTATGACAAAAGAAAGATTGATGAGATGCTGCTTTATTATGAAAGCAAGGGGTGTAACATTATTTGTCTGAATGATCTGTTAGGTTAAACGCCTTCCATATTAACAGTATAGCGCGGCGGACATTGTATTATCCGCCGCGCAGTAAACCGCTCTTTTATATTTTCTCTTATAAGTTCTTAGTCATCTGCTTTTCCATCATTTCATAGACCAGTATGGCGTTGTCCTCAACCTCTGTTTTCCCATGTCTCACGGTCTTGTATCCCATGCTTTCGTAAAAGTGAGCCGCGGAAAGGGACGCATCCAGACATATGGAGGGATATTCCCGTGCAATTTCACGTTCCAGGTTCTCCATGATCCGCCTGCCATACCCCTGTCCCTGAAATTCCGGGGCAACGAAGACCCTGGTGATATGGCTGCCTTTGCAGCTTCCGGTTCCCACCATCCGGCCGTCGTTCCACAGAACACGCACACAGCCGTCTTCTATATCCCGGCTGATATTAGTTCTGTTGTGAAGGCTGCAAAAGAAATCCACTACCGCCTCCGGATAGTACCGGGGATAGACCGCGGTAATGGTGTTCTGTACCAGATTATAAATCTGCTCTGCGTGTTCTTCGGATGCTTTGAAATATTCCATGCAATCCGCTCCCCTTTATTTCGAATCTCTCAGCATGACATCATGTGCCCCGCCCTCGACAATACTGGTCGATGAAACCAGCGTAATTTTTGCTCTGCTCTGCAGCTCCGGAATGGTAAGCGCGCCGCAGTTGCACATGGTCGAGCGCACCTTGCTCAGGGTGAGACCCACGTTATCCTTTAAGCTTCCCGCGTACGGTACGAAGGAGTCCACACCTTCCTCGAAGGAAAGCTTCTTCTCTCCGCCCATATCATACCGCTGCCAGTTTCTCGCTCTCGCGCTTCCTTCGCCCCAGTACTCTTTCATGTAGCTTCCGTTGACATTGACTCTCTTTGTCGGGCTCTCATCAAATCTGGCGAAGTATCTGCCCAGCATCACGAAGTCCGCGCCCATGGCCAGCGCCAGGGTTACGTGGTAATCGTGGACAATTCCGCCGTCAGAGCAGATCGGAACATAGATACCGGTCTCTTCGTAATAGGCGTCTCTTGCTTTTGCCACCTCGATCAGAGAAGTTGCCTGGCCTCTTCCGATTCCCTTCTGTTCACGTGTGATGCAGATCGCGCCTCCGCCGATTCCGACTTTGATGAAATCAGCTCCGGCCTCCGCCAGGAAACGGAATCCTTCCGCATCCACCACATTGCCTGCGCCCACCTTCACACTCTGTCCGTAATTCTTCCGGATATAGTCGATGGTGATCTTCTGCCACTCGGAAAAGCCCTCCGAGCTGTCGATGCAGAGCACATCGGCGCCTGCTTCCAACAGTGCCGGAACACGATCCTCATAGTCTCTCGTATTGATACCCGCTCCCACCATGTAGCGCTTGGAACTGTCAATCAGCTCGTTTTCATTTTTCTTATGGCTGTCGTAATCCTTGCGGAACACGAGATAGACAAGCTGTCCTTCTTTATTAACCAGAGGAAGACAATTGATCTTGTGTTCCCAGATAATGTCGTTGGCTTCCTTTAAAGTGGTGTCTTCATCCGCATAGACGAGGTCACCGATCTGTGTCATAAATTCCTTTACCTTCGTGTCAGGGGTCATACGGCTCACACGGTAATCCTTATTGGTCACGATTCCGAGAAGCCTGCCGTTTGGTCCGCCGTCTTCCGTTACGGCGATCGTCGAATGGCCTGTCCGCTCTGTCAGGGAAAGCACGTCCTCCAGCGTCATCTCAGGAGATACATTGGAATCGCTTACTACAAAACCGGCACGGTACCGTTTCACCCGGTTCACCATCGCTGCCTGCTCGGCAATGGTCTGAGATCCATAAATAAAAGACAGGCCGCCTTCCTGCGCGAGAGCGATAGCCAATCTGTCGTCCGACACCGACTGCATGATTGCGGAAACCATGGGAATATTAATATGCAGCGCCGGTTCCTCTCCTTTTTTGTATCTGACCAGAGGGGTCTTCAAACTTACTTCCGATGGAACACACTTTGTCGATGAATAGCCCGGAACCAGAAGGTACTCGCTGAATGTTCTGGACGGTTCCTCATAATAGAATGCCATTTTAATTCTCCTTTTCTGACTGCTTTTCTCATATTCTACTACATTTTCCCACAAATTGGTAATCTTTTTTTGTTATGTCTGTCTATAATGCTTTTCCTACATCTGCCGAAACAAAAATACCCTGGCAGCAAAGCACCTCTTTTTTGTGCTTTACTGCCAGGGTACCACTTACGTCACTTCTTTCTGATTACTCCAGCTCTTTTAACGCTTCATTTATCCTGCTATCCATATTTTCTACGAATTCGTCCACCGTAACCTTATCAGCCAGAACATCCACGATTCCTTCTTTTAATTCAGTTTGAACAGCCCCCGTAAATGCCTGATATCCCCACTCAGCACCTGGCTGTGAACCAGTAGCTGCCAATTCCTGAGAGAATATATTGAAAAATTCTTTTCCATATTCATAGTCCAGACTCTCATTCCCTTTAACCTGTGACAGGAAGCTGTTTTCCACACAATACTGCGCATTATTTTCCGCCTTGGAAATCCATTCAATAAACTCCGCCGCCTCTTTTTCCACTCCCGTATTCTGGAAAGCAGCCAGCCATTTACCGCCAGGAACCGTTGAGCGGGTAACTTCTTTTGGAAGATAGGTCACTCCCCACTCAAAGTCCGTAATTTCATCTTTGTAATTGGAGATCAGCCACGTTCCTCCAATATGCATTGCAACCTGCCCGGACCGGAATAAATTGTTGGGATTTTCTGAACCAAGCCATACAGATGTGGGGATAATTCCTTCATCATGCAACTCTTTAAAGAAAGAAACCGCTCTCCTGCTGGCATCTGTGTTAAAATTCGAGGCCGTCAGATCTTTATTGAGCAGGCTGCCTCCCGCCTGATAAAGAAGGGTGGTAAAACGCTGGGGTGTATAGTCATATACAAGACCGTATTTACAGTCTCCTTTTTCCATGACTGTTTTCATTGCATCTTTCCACTCATCCCACGTCCATATTTCATCCTCTGACTGAGGAACGGATACACCTGCCTTCTCAAACGCAGTCTTGTTATAGATTAGTCCATTTGCCCCCACATCCATCGGTGCCGCGATCACTTTTCCATCATACACAAAACGAAGGCCTTCGCCAAAGCTGTTTACAAATGCATCTTTATCTGATACGTATTCCCCCAGATCCAGCAGCTGATTCTGAAATGGCCCAAGATTTGTCATTCTTGCTAATGCCGGAGCCTCTTTTCCGTTTAACATATTCTTAAGCTTATTATCGAGATCACTGTAAGGCACTTCAATCAATTCAATCTTAATATCAGGATGTGCTTCCATATACTGATTGGCAAGCTTCATAAACGACTCCCCTTCCCTGGCATCGCTGAACCACACCACATCAAGAGTCTTCACCTCATTCTCCGCCGCTTTTTCCTTACCCGCGCAGCCAGTCAATGCCCCCAATACCAAAGCCCCCGTTAATAACATAGATACAAATTTCCTCATAACTTCCCTCTCCTTTCATTTTATGCTGTTCATCCGGAAATCCCGGAAATATCAGCCGATCTTATATCACTGCCAAAAAGGCTCCATTGCCTCCTGAAGCGCCAGGATCATAAGCGCCTGCCCGTAAGTCATCGGACAACATGGTATCTCCTTATAGAAATCGGACGTCATTCCAATTGGCGTTCCGTAAGATACCCCCAATACAGTCCCGTCTTCTGCGATATAGGTAAGGAGACCATCCATCGCCTTTTCGATCAGTCCCTGGAATTCTGTTCTATTCAAAATGCCCAGGCGCACCCCCATCATAATCCCATTTAAAAACGCTGAACTGGCTGAAAGTTCGATATATGAGCTCTCATCATTGATCACTGTATGCCATAATCCAGTCTCTTTATCAGCATATCGCTTTAACGCTTTTACCTGATTTTCATATACATTCAGTAAAAATCGTTTTAACGCACCATCAATTTCACTTTCCTGAATCAGTTCCATGACGACAATTGTGTACCAGCAGTTTCCTCTTCCCCAAAGAATCCCACCATAATTATCATTTCGTGCAAAATTAAAGCCGTGGCAGAACAGTCCTTCCTGTTTGTTCAGCAGATATTTTATATGACTTAAGATCTGATAGCCGGCTTCTTCCATATAATCGCTTCTGTTGAGGATTCTGCCTGCCCTGGCCAGAAAAAGGACGGTCATAAACAGCGTGTCTATCAATATCTCATTGTCATTCGGATCACCGGTAATCATATGCTGGAAACAGCCATCTCCCGTACGAATGAGCTTTTTATCTTTCATGATCCAGTCAGCCCAGTCTTTGATAAACTCTAAGTATAACTCGTTATGTGTCCTTTCATAAAGATAGGTCAGCGTCAGCATGGGAGAAGTCGTATTGACATTTCGCTCCGGAATTCCAGCTTTTAAATGCCTGTCATACCAGTTGATCAGGAAGTCCAGGATATCCTGCCTTTCCGACATGCGATAATATTTATAGAGTCCGAAAAGTCCGACCCCCTGCGGCCATTCCCAACACTGGATATCGATTAGGCTGATCGGATATTTTTCCTTCATTCCATTACTTTTTAACGACAGCATACGCTCTGTAACAAGATTCAGTTTTTCCTCCAGCACGCTTTTACTAACCATTTGAGCTTCCTCCTAAAACAACGTTTCCTTTTACAGTGAATGGATACTCATATGCCTTATGACCATGAATAAAAAGATGCTGTTCTCTGTCGAGACAGTACACCTCCCCCGTTTCATCTACCACTCTGGTTCGATCATCTTCCATCTCGATCTGAAACTGCTTCATCACCTGTGTCAGCCGCCTCATTCCCCCATGTTCTTTTATACTTCCGACTCGTACAATCCAGACATTATCCCGTCCATAACTGATAAACTCCCGGAAGCGGTTTGGCCCCGCTTCCTCCATCTTCAAACCGTTAAGTGCCCTGACCGCAATATAAGCCCCATCCTTTTCCAGAATCAGGATTCCATCTTCTCCGTAATAACCGGAAAACTCAGATATCGGCGCGTAAAGGTGAGTATAATCGATCCGCTCTTCTTCTGGAATATGATACCGGATAATACTGGTGTTATGAATCTGTACTGCCAAAGGCAGATATCCATTTCCAGCCCAGAAATTGGGTCTGCCGCTGCCGTACGGGAAGGACTCTCCGGGATGATTGATAAAGGCCTGAGCCGTCTCATCAATCGCGGCTTGGACAATATGCTCCTGATATCCCCTTTGAAATGGTTTAAAGCCTATAGCCGTTGAAAGCAGCACATCTGCATTCTTATACAGATAAAGGTTTACATGCTGCTCGAACCCCTGCGTATTCTGGTAAATCAAATACTGATTTTCTTCTAAACAGGCATACTTCCGATATTCGGCCGGCGCCTCATAATCCCCCAGAATCAGAGGCAGACAGCCAATACAGGCTCTGTTTAAATAGCCGGTATTATAAGCGATATACAACAGGGAGGTTGTTCCCGCATTATAGTTTCCCTTCATTTCCTTCTCATAGGTCCGCCCGAAGCTGGTCATGACTGCTCCTTTGTGCGTGTTCATACACAGGGAATAAAAAATCATATCCAGTGCACGTTTTGCCTTCTCATGCAGTCCGCTTCCCGGTACGGTCAGATTATACAGCGTACCGATTCCAAGTACATCAACAGGAATATAGGCATTGGAATTCCATTCCGTAATAAACTCCCTGAAAAACGCTTCAAACCATTCATTCAGGAGCTCCTCCCCCCGTACTTTTACCTCTTTTCCATATTTTCCACTGTTAAGAAACAGCCGGTCCGGAAGATAACTGCCCGCCAGGTATTGGCAGCAATGAAACAGCAGCGCGTGATTCTCGCTGAAAAACCACATGACATCGTCTCCCGGCTCGTCGATCCAGTAGCGATAGCCAACCATGGCATTCTCCAGCTCCTGTTTTAAACGGACAGAAATGCAGGAATAGAACCGGTGATAGATAAATATCATAACGATAAAGTGAAAGTCGGAGCAGTCCTTTCTCTTGCGCACTCCTTCCAGTTCTTCCAAAATGATCGACTCTGCCCGCTCCTGATCCCGGCCTGTCAGCAAGAGAACTGCCGCTTTATAAGTGTTCTCCGGCGCATATTTTAATATGGCCTCTGTGGCACAAGCCTTACGCTCCTGCAGACTCTCTTCGTGGTGTTTAAGAAATTCCCTTAAAACCAGCTGGTTTCCAATTTTTCTTGCTATAATAATTCCCTGATAATCCACCTTCACCGTAAAGTAATAATAGCCGGGTGAAATTTCATCTGGTTCAAGCAGATTCAGGGTATTCTGATCCGGCATCATCTCGTATTCTTTCGTAAGGATCAGCTTCCAGGAGTCCTGCATTTTTTCTATAAATTCTCCTGGTGTTATGATCACCTCCAGATGAAATGGTTCAGCGAATGGATTTCTGATATTCAAAATCACGTTTTCGCTTATATACACTTCGCGGTCAAAATATATCTGATTCAGGCATTCCTCTATCTGGTCCAGGTCCGTCTCCCATACTGCACTGTCTGCCGGAATTCTCATCTTTAATCCATGGTTTCCAATACATTTAATCCGAAAATAAAAATCGATATCCCGCTCCGCCAAATCATCCAGACAGACCAGCAGCCGGTTATTCCCCTTTTTAAGCGATACGGTAATCTGTGTGCGCTTTACAAGGTTTCGGGTAAAAGGAGTAAAATCCGTCACAAAACCTTCGTTGACCCATAAAGTAATCCCGCCGCATGTCTCCAGCTCAAACACCATTTCATCCGCTGATTCCGAATACAATTCCACATAACCGTACATCCGCAGATATGTGGGTTCATAATAAAAACCGGATGCATCGACTCCTGTATTACCAAATGGAAAATATACGCTCAGCGGCTGCCTCTGATTAAACACAGTGACCTGATCCCCATTTTTACAGTCATGCAGGTCAAGGTATTCCGGCAATGATTTTCTCCTCTCAGATACAAATTCGTTTCGGCACGGATTTTCATGGATCGCAAAACCTTTTTTCAGCCACTCGTTTACCCGTCCCTGCAATACTGCCTTTTCAAACTGCTGCCTCTTCGTATATACGCCGGTTATCAGGAAACGGTTTATGTACCCTTCTGCAAACAGCGGATATTCTAAATAATTCATTTCTTATCCTCCAGAATCCATTTATCCTTTTACACCGCCGGCAGTCAGCCCGCCAATGATGTATTTTTGAAGCGTCAGAAATACTATGATTACCGGGATCATGGAAATCACCGACATCGCCAGAAGACTGTTCCAGTCCACGGAATACTCTCCCGAGTAATTGGCCAGAGCAAGCTGTATGGTGTATCTTGCCTTACTGTTAATCACCAGTTTGGGCCAAAGATAATCGTTCCACCGCCACATAAAGGAAAAGATACACAGCACAGAGACCACCGGTTTTGCCAGAGGAAGCATAATCCTCATAAAAATGTTAAATTCTGATGCTCCATCGATGCGTGCAGCCTCCATATAGGCATCCGGGATTCCCACATAATACTGCCGGACCAGAAACACTGCTGTTGGAGACGAAGCTGCCGGAATAATGAGTCCCCATAAGCTGTTGTACAGATTGGTCGCCACAATAACTTTAAAAATCGGTATCATAATTACTTCCAAAGGAACCATTAGTGTCGCCAGCACAATTCCAAACAGAATTCCGGCTCCCTTAAATCTGTATTTTGCAAAAGTATATCCCGCCATCACATTAAAACAGACTGTCAGAAACGTAGTCGTGATACTGACAAACGCCGTGTTGATGAAATAACGTCCGAAATCCCCTTTCTGCATAGCGAGAATATAGTTATCCAGAGAAGGATGGTTTCCAAATAAGGTTGGCGGCCACTGAAACAGTTCTCCGGGGCTCTTAAAGGAAGAACAGATCACCCAGATGATCGGCATCAGAAATATGAACACCAGAACCGCCAGCAGAATCCATTTAAGTAATGTCTGACACGCTGATCTGATCTTTTTATTCCACATCCTGCTCACCTCCTCTGTTCACCTTAAACTGTACGGAAGTAAACATCGATAATACAAGGAACAGAACCATCGTCATCGCACTGGCATACCCCATCTGGCTCTTTTCGAATCCGGTTTCCTGTATGGTCTGTACCATAAATTTGGTTGCACCCGCGGGTCCTCCCTGTGTCAAAGCAAAGACGAGAGGATAGGTTTTAATAACATTAATTGTGGACAGGACAATGACCAGTAAACTGGTCGGTTTCAGCAAGGGAAGCGTAATATACCAGAACTGCTGCCAGGCTCCGCCGCCATCGATCCGTGCCGCTTCATAATAGGTCTGAGATATTCCCTTTATACCAGACACAAACATCACCATATAATATCCCGCCATGCTCCATACAGTCACGAGAATAATAACCATCATCGCATTTCTCGCATCGGTCAGCCATTTAACCGGAGACTTTTCCATCAATGTCAGAAGATAATTCACCACGCCAAAATCTTCCCCTAATAAAAAACGCCATGTCAAACCTACTACAATACTGGAAATCATGGTTGGCCAATAAAAGACTGCCCGAAAAAAGTTGCTTCCTTTTATCTCCCCTGTCAACAGCACGGCAAGTCCCAGCGCCGCCGCATAAATCAATGGAACGGAAAATGCGGTAAACAGAAGCGTGTTAGCAAATGATTCCCAAAAATTCTTATCTGCCGCCAGCTTTAAGTAGTTCTGAAAACCGATAAATTTCTGTGGATTTACCCCATCCCACTTCGTCAGTGAAATCCATACTCCATTCAGCGCCGGATAAAATAAAAACACACCGAATACCAGCAGTGTAGGCGCCAGCATTAAATAGGGAAATATTTTGCGTTCAAAACTTTTCATCTCTTTATCCTTCTCCTTTTACAAAATGTTTGATTCTAAAATATGTGTAATCACCTCCCTTGCAGTTCATCGTCATTTGCTACATTTTTTCTCTTTATACCATCAATTTATTGGTATTGTAAACAAAAAAACGATACTTTTTTTTGCAGATTGTGCCTTTTTTTTGCATTTTATTCGTTTTACAATAATTATTGATTTTACGATCTTCACAAAAAATAAGAAGAAAGGAAAAGATGCTTTTACAGCTTCTCTTCATTTCCTCTTCTTCACTGGCTAAATCGTCTGTTTCTTTCGATACTGTATCGGGCTGTATCCAGCTCTGCTTTTGAACGCTCTGGAAAATGAACTGACATTCTGATATCCAACAGCCTGACTAATCATCTCAATAGAACAGTCGCTGTTAATCAAAAAGTCTTTTGCCTTTGTTATCCGATATTCCGTAATATATTCGCTGACTGTCATTCCCGATATCTCTTTAAAAATATTGTATAACTGTGTCTTGCCAATCAGAAATAATTTGCATACATCATCCATACTTAATTCTTCGTTATAATGACTTCCGACGTATTCATAGATATCATAAACAATCTGGGCATGGTTCTGATAAGTAATAGAATCACGGGCGCCATACTGCTCGAGAGACAGATCATTGATAAGCAGAAGACATTCCCCCAATAGAAATTTCATGTGCATCTTTTTACTGCCGGGTGTGAGGCCTTCCTCCTCTTTTGCGTCATGATACGCAATCATCTTATTTAACAGATGCGTAAATCCCTGCCAGTGTTCCTTCGGCACTGTCAACACTACAGGCCTGTTGTCCGATCTGGGCAGGAAACATTCCAACAGATTAAGCTCCGGTGTAGAGAAATCAGAGATATAGCCCGGCGAAAAGTAAATGACGTAACGGTCACAGGTCCCCGAATCCTCCTGCAGAAAATTATAATGGAGATCCATCTGATTAAACAAAATAATCCCATTTTCCGGGACATCTATCACTCCGGACTCGAACCTGCATTTCAAATTACCAGTCTGGGCAAATACTATCTCCAGTTGTTTATGCAGGTGAAAATTTCTCACCTCCAACTTCTCCGTAATCTTATGCTTTATGGAAAATTCTCCTGGCAGTTTTTCCGTATATCTCGCATATGCTTTATCCATTTCGTACCTCCATGCCACTTATCTGTTTATTTTACCATGAACAGCCGATTCGTGGAAGACCTCATTCCGTGTTTCCTTATGCAACGGTAAAAATGCAAAAAAACAATACAAGCTGCAAAAAAATACATTTCCGAATTGTTTATAATTCGTGTAAAGGAAATCGAAGGGGAGTGAATGGAGATGATTGTTGATGAACTCATTAAAAATACTGACAAGGCTGCGTTAATACTTCACAAAATAAAAGACAGGACTAAAGACAAGCTGACTGTAGAGGACCTGCTCCCTTCCCTGCGTCAGGTCGTTTACCTGAAATTGATGACTACAGACAATACTGACACTGACTTAAAAAAATTGATCATTCAAAGTATCAGACTCCAGGATATAAGGATGCAGAATCTGCCGAAGGAAGCTGTTGGGCAAATTCTGCAAAAACAGGATTGTCACCGTACCAGCCTGATCGCACACAAAAAAGTTTTGCTCTTTCTTTTTATTGAAAAGGAGCTTGGCATTACGCTGGACGACGATGAAGCAGCCGCAATCTGGACTATAGAAGAACTGGTGGAAGCCCTGCTTCCTCATTTGAAAGGAGATGACACACATGGATGCTAGTATGATCCGGCAGCATTTTCCTATATTCTCAAAGCTGGAGAAGCCCTTTATCTATTTCGACAGCGGCGCTACAACGCAGAAACCCGAAGCGGTCATAAACAGACTGGTTCAATACTATTCCTATGAGAATTCCAATATTCATCGCGGCAATTATCCATTGAGCAATCATGCATCTGACATGATCTGCCACGCCAGAGAGACTGTTCAGAAGTGGCTGCATGCGGAATTTTCAGATGAAATCGTGTTTACCAAAGGGTGTACAGAATCCATTAATCTGGTTGCCTCTTGTGCATTCCATACCTGGATACAGCCGGGAGACAATGTAATTGTTACAGAACTGGAGCACTCTTCTAATTACTATCCCTGGAACTATCACTGCCTGCAAAACCATGCTGAGCTCCGGACTGCAAGGGCCACCCCGGATGGCAGTCTTGATCCTGACGCGGTACTTTCTCTCATCGATCAGCGGACGAAACTTATCGCCATAACGGCCATGTCCAATGTGACTGGATTTCGTCCTGACATTAAGCAGCTGATTAAAGAAGCCCACCGGCGGCAGATACTGGTTCTGGTAGATGCGGCCCAGGAAATAGCACATAATCCGCTTTTTGTAACTGAGTCTGACTGCGATTTTCTCTGTTTCTCGGGACACAAGGTATATGGACCAATGGGGATAGGCGTTCTTTATGGGAAGCGGGAATGGCTGAATAAAATGGTCCCCTACCAATATGGCGGCGGCATGGTAAAAGAAATGGAGCAAGGGGAAATTTCCTGTCGGTCTGATTCTGGAAAATATGAGGCGGGAACTCAGAATTTAGGCGGAGTGCTCGGCTTGGAAGCTGCCTTTAACTATCTCAGTGAGCTTGATTTCGAGCTTCTGAGAAAGCATGAAAAAGAACTTTCCTCCTATCTCAGAGAGTGTATGGACAAAATTCACGGGGTACATATTATTGGAAACACTGCCGATTCCCCTGTTCTTTCCTTTGAAACAGATTATTTGGGCGCCTATGATGTAGGAGTATTACTGGCAAACGCAGGTATCTGCATCCGCAGCGGTTCTCACTGTGCCTATCCTCTGATGAAACGCCTCGGAAAAGAAAACATCTGCCGGATATCGCTGGCAGTCTACAATACGAAACAGGAAATAGATATTCTGGCCGAACAACTGGAGAATATCTGCAGAAAGGGCAGGCGATAGATGACGAACACCGGCGAAGCAGTTAAAACGTATACGGACCTGTTTACAGCACTTAAGGATGCAGGCTCTCAATGTGATTATCTGATAACTCTAGGGCTTCAGAAAAATCCTGCCAGCTCCATTAAAACAGACATAAATCGAATCACCGGCTGTAAAACAGCAATCTGGATTAACGTGGATTGTACGAAAAAGCTCATTCATTTCACCAGTGAAAGTGACTCTCTTCTTGTATGTGGAATTCTCGCAATTTACGAGACTCTGTACAACGGAAAATCTCCGGAGGATATTTCCGGTAACCCTCCTGAATTTCTTGAATCTATATCTGATGAAGTCATTTATCCGGAAATCAAACAAAATGGATTACTGAAATGCTACAAAAAATTATGTACATTTCAAAAATAAATTACAATGCAAAAGGAGAATACGTATGAAGTATGCAATGGATGTCAAGGTAAATGTAAAACCGGTTTTCAGTAACATGATTCACTCTGACTGGTGGGAAGGCCCATGCCGTGTAGGTCCGAGGGAGGAAGGCACTCCCGAATACGAACGCAGAGCTGGAAAAGAACAGTTTAACCTCTGGTATAAGGAGCTGAAGGAAAACCTGGATTTGACACGCTGTAACATCATGGAACCGGCTTATCTGGAATTCGGCGAAAGTTTCGTTGTAAAAGATTCCGAATTTGACAAATTAATGCCTGAAAACCATCTGGTAGATTTGTATCTGATTACATATCGGATACCGGGAATTGAACGTCTTAAGAAACCGGTCTCCATGATCGACTTAGGCCCGACTCCTCTCGATGTGGCAAGTTATTACCGCCAGATAGGGCTCGACGCCTACATGGCGCACGATTATGAGGAATATAACAGGCTGCTCACTTGTCTCCAGGTGCGAAAAGCCGTTGCCAGCACAAAAGTCCTGATCCTGTCCAACACGGAACAGATTCCGACTTCCGTTAATACCGGCTGCGGTGACCTCGTCGATTTGTATAAACGGTACGGTATACGTAACAATCGAATAGATTTTCGTCAGATATTCAAATACTTTGAAAATGTTCAGATTGATGAAGGCATACACAGGGAAGCGAAAGCCTTACTGGAAAATGCGGACAAGACAGACACAACCGAAGATTTTCTCTGCAATGATCTGCGTTATTTCCATGCGGTTCGGAATATGATGGAAGAATATGAATGCAATGCGTTCACCACTCCATGCAAAGAACTTTGTGCGAGCCGTTTTCCTCAGGAGCATAAATTCGTGCCCTGTATGACTCATTCTCTCAATAAAGATGATCGGATTCCCTCCACCTGCGAAGAAGATTTAGCCGTCTGGATGGCCATGATGATGATGATGTACTTAACCCGCCAGAGCGTATTTATGGGTAACCCTGTTCTCATTCCCGCCGGGACGAAGGATCTGGGACATCTTGGTATGCAGAAGCTGCTTCCTGAACTCGGGCGGACTTTTGACCATGATGTCCTGGAAATCCATCATGCCGTACCTGTACGGAAAATGCGTGGTTACGACCAGCCGGAGCAGAATTATGAACTTGGTCATTTCACAACTCAGGGCTGGGGAACCCACTACCAGGTAAACATGGCCGAGGAAGACGGCCAGACCGTAACTATGGGGCGCTTTAACCGGGACGGCACAAAAATGATTGTGGCTGTAGGACACACGCTGGGTTGTGAATTCCGTCCAGTCTACTGCAGTCCGGCTGTATTTTACGACATTGAAGGCGGCGCCAGAGAATTCCGGCATGCCCTGGTAAAGGGCGGCTACGGCCATCACCAGGCCATTATCTATGGCAATCACGTCAAAGAGCTTCAGGAACTAGGAGAAATCGTGGGTTTCGAGGTTGAGACATTTCATTGATTATTTCTACTGATAATTTTGTTTATATAGAATAGACCTTATTATGAAATGATTTATCCAAAAAGCTGCTGATGCAAATTTTGCTTCAGCAGCTTTTTGGGAATAACTTTAGTACTCTGCATCTCTCAATACCGGCACCAGATTCTCACTTCCCCCGCTCCTGGAAGAGCTGTTCTCCGTAGAAGTAAATGAAATCAGGGGACCTCCGGTCACATACTGGAGCCCGTTTTTCAACGTAATCCGCAGATAAACTTCGTAATTCACGTTGTCTTTTCTTCCTATATAATCGGACACGCCGATCCGGTAGCCCACTATTTTATCGGTCCCACCTGAAAGCTTCGTAAGGGCAAGGTCTTCCCCTGCCAATTGGTCGTATGCAGCAGGCTGTACTTCTACGATCTGTGCCTCCGAGACTGCCTGACTATAACCTGATTCCTGGTGTGAGCCGCCATTTCCTCCCGGGCTTTCTGCCATACCGTTTGCCGCAATCTTTGCTTCTGCCATTGCGCTCTCGTCCTCTTCAAAGGGATTTCCATCTGCATTTCCCGTAATCCAGAAATGAAACATCCCCTCATCGTTTGCCTCGTAATCATAAAAATCACATTCCGCCCGCGCCATCATGGTATTGACGGTATACACAGGCTTCAGAATTTCCTGACGGTATCCGGTCTCTGACTCAATTACAAAGGCCGGTTCCAGCCATTCTGCCGGTTCCAGCATAAACTGTGCCTGGTTCTCTGCGTCAAGCGCCTGCCGGTATACGGTTCCGTTCGCAGTCAGACTGGCAGTCACGGTTTCATTCTTCTTCAGAGCTTTGGGAACCGCCCGCATCGTCACCATCAGCTTTCCGTCCTGCATCCCCATATTTATGGAAGTATCGGAAAACAGGCTCGCCCCCTGCTCCATCTTCTTTGCCACACTCTCATATTTATGATCCGCATCGTTCCAGACTCCGTTGATTTCATTGCGCAGAACGGCTTCATGTCAAAAAAACATCTTACTGGAGAAGAAAATTTTTTATAGTCCATTCTGTTATTGAATTCTGTCCGAAGTAACAGTATAATTGATTTATGTATATTACAAAGGAGGGTAAATGTATGAAACAGTATAAAGCAGTGCCAGGGCCCAAAAATATTCAGATTAAAAATGGAGATGCTAACGCTGCCGTTAAAGTATTTGAGGATATTATCACAAGAGAAGCCGTTAATGGCTGGCAGTATCATTCCATGGAAAACATTTCGGTAACCAACACTCCCGGTTGCTTTCAGCAATCCGAAACTACTTATTATTATATGTTGATTTTTGAAAAAGAAGTAGATTAATGACTGATCAGGAATATTACTTCGACCATATTCCCGGCAGGAAAGAACTGGAACAATCTATGAAAGAGGACATTCTTGTTCCTTTCTGCGACTGTATTTGTGATACAGCAGAACCTTTCTGCAGACCCCCGCTCGAATTATGGGAAGTATTGAAAAATACGGGGATAACACAGATAACCGCTATTATTACTGGCATTCTGTCTTACTATCTGTATCATAGATCTAAGAAAAGCTTCTGTACTGGCTATCTTACAGCCAATATTATCTTTATGCTTTTTTACAGAAAGTCTATTGTTCTATATGCAATCAGATTATATCAGCATTTTGCACCGGAACATATCCGCAAAAAATGCCGTTTTCATCCCACCTGTTCTTCCTATGCAGCACAGGCTGTATCCAGATATGGACTGCTGAAAGGCGGTATTATAAGTCTGAAGCGATTTTCCCGCTGTAAAGTACCGAATGGTGGTTACGATCCAGTTCCCTGATGTAAAAAAAATGGACAGAGGCAAAAGCAGTTTTTTATCTGCCTTTGCCTCTGCCAGGCTATAACATTCTGATCAGTTACTCTTACTTAATTCCTTCCTCAAGCGCCTCTTCTGTAATCCCTTCTGTCAACACTCCCGCAAGCTTTCCGTCTTTTATAAATGCCACTGCCGGTGCTCCGCTGATGCCCAGACGGCTGGCGATGCCTGTAGACTTATAGATATCCGCCTTTGTCACCTTCACGCTGCCCGCATGCTTTTCTTCAAAGGCCTCGATGACAGGAAGCAGCTCACGGCTGGCCGTCTCCACGGCATTCCAGATGTAAACCACACCCGGTACGGTCGGGTCCATTATCTGTTTTTCGAATACTTCGCTCTCAGCCAGGTATTTCTCCGCCGCATAGCCAGCGATCGCGCCGTCTCCGACCGCGGTAGCTACCTGCTTTAAGAATTTATCCCTTACGTCCCCTGCTGCAAAGACGCCCGGCATGTTTGTCTCCATCTTTTCATTGGTGATCACGTAGCCTGCGCGGGTTAAATCGATGATATCCTTGAATATCTCGGTATTTGGCAGGTAACCGATAAATAAGAAACACGTATCCACCGGCACATCGATGATCTCGTTGTTTTTTAAGTTCCGCAATGCCACACTGCGGAGATGTTCCTCATCTCCTCTGAATTCTGCCGGAAGCGTGTTCCAGATAAACTCCATCTTCGGATTGGCCAGGGCTTCTTCCCTGGCAATCTCGTTGCAGTCCATCTTCCCTTCCTCGTGCATAACGCTGACAATGACTCTGCTCGCAAACTTTGTGAGGAACATTCCCTCCTCGATGGCCGCGTCTCCAGAGCCGATGACCATGACGGTCTTTCCCGTGTTCGCCGCCGCATCACAGGTGGCGCAGAAAGAAATGCCCTTGTCGTATAAGAATTTGTCCTCCCCCGGCGCGCCGGTGAGTCTGGGCTTGCCGCCGCTGGCAATGATAACGGAACGGCACTCATAATCTGTCCGGAAGGTCTCCACTACTTTTTTGTCTCCCTTAAGCTGCACCGCGCGCACGTCGGTCAGTTTGAACTTTACGCCGAATTTCTTGGCCTGTTTGTGGAACAGCTCCATCAGGCCCAGACCTGTACTGCCTTCCGGAAATCCCGGGTAATTTTCAATCTCATTCGTATAGGTAGCCAGTCCGCCTACCAGCGCCTTCTCGATCACCAGGGTTTTCAGCCTCGCGCGGCCGCAGTAGATGGCGGCCGTCAGACCTGCTGCGCCGCCGCCGATAATTACCACATCGTATTGCTCTATTTTCTTTTCCAAAATAATTCCTGCCTTTCTGTACTGATTGTCATCTGTTCTATGGGAAATATGTTTTATGATTCTCATCTGCTTCATAAACAGTTTCCCGTGACACAAAAACCGCCGCAATTCTGTCAAAGAGTTGCAGCGGTCAAAGATTCATTTCCGATATTGCGACGCTACATGAAGAACCTGGCCAACAGCTTGCTCCCAATGAAAGCCCCGATAAACAAAAAGAATGCAAATACCCATCCGGATAACGACATGGAGCCGATCGCTGAAAAAAGAGCTCCGATGTTGCAGCCGCCGGCAAGCCTTGCGCCGTATCCCATCAGCAGTCCGCCCAACGTGGCGGCCACTACCTGCTTTAAGGATTTAATCTTTTTGAATTTAAACTGAGAGGCCAGCAGAGCAGCCAGCAGCGCTCCTGCGATGATACCGAAGTTCTGCCAGGATCCTGGATGATTCAGGATTCCGCTGTTTAAGGTGTTCTGTGCGCCTTCTGAAGAAAAGTAATACCACTTATCCACATTACCGCCCACGAGACGGTACAGCCATGCACCCCAGTTGGCAAAGATGCCGGACACTCCCCAGGGAGAACCGGTAGACGCAAACATGGCGATCTGGAAGACGGCCAGCAGCACCGCTCCTGTGACATATGTAAATGGATTTTTGAAAATCTTTTTATAATATGGATTTTTACTCACTTTATCCCAAAAAGCCTTCAAAGTGTCACCCACGCCTTTCTATTTTGTTTTTTCAATGACGATTTCCCATTCTCCGTCGTCCACTTCCTCGATTTCTACGTTATATCCCTGATTTCTTGCCCATTCCGGAACATTTTTCATCGCACAGCTGTGGTCAATTGAAGCAATCAGTACGTCACCTACCGCCATCTTCTCACACTGCTTCTGAACCTTCATTAACGGTACTGGACAAGCCTCGCCTAAACAATCAATTGTAAATTCTGCCATGATAATATCTCCTTTCTACTCTTCAATTCCCATTTTTTTCTTTTCATATAAATCAGCCGCTATATAGAGCAGGCCGATCGTTGCTAACTGTAAAATCACTGCTCCCGCCCATCCAAACACATCCGGAAGGAAAATTCTTGGAGCGGTTGCGATAAAGTTCTCTGTCCACCATCCCATATGGCTGGCGCCGATCAGGGACCCGATTACAAAGAACAGCAGACTCAGCATCTGCATTGCAAAGCCTTCACCAACCCGCATCAGCGTGCCGGAAGCACAGCCGCCTGCGATTACCATACCGATACCAAACATGATTCCGCCTACTGCCGTGGCAAGGCTGATGGGCATAATATAACTCTGGCCCGGAATCTCCTGTCCGTTTACAAATGCACCGTATTTAATTGCGGCGAAGCCGATGGTGGTTATGGCGAATGCAATCAGAACCGCACGGGTAATCGACGTTGATCCGGTAATACACGGGTCTCTTAAGGATGCGGTAAAGCAAAAGCGGGACTTCTGCAAAATAAAACCGAAGCAGCACCCAAACGCCCAGAAAAGAGCCAGCGTGCCGTTTTTAAATCCTAAGAGTATTCCGATCACTATGATAGCCAAAAAGACTCCAAATCCAATGGGAAGCTGATTCTTTTTTTTCTTCCGTGGTCTTGACGAGCCTCCTGAGGTCTGGCTTCTGCGGATACTTCCTGTCGTTTCTGTTCCGTTTTCCTGCATTCATTGCACCTCCTTTTTTCTTGTTTTTTGAGGATTTGAACGCGTTACTACACCTCTTCAGTATAGCACATTGTCATTTTTTTCACTATCCAAGTTGCTTATACTGTATAATTTTTTGCTATAAACAATCCTTATGGCGATATTGTGTTTTTTTTAACGTTCTTGTATAATGAATGATAGAAATGATACCGGGGTAAATAGAAATGAAACAATGAGGGGGGGATCAAATGCTTTTAGAACAGATTTCCATGTTTTCCAGAATTGCAAAAGAACAGAGTATATCCAAGGCAGCCCAGGCGATCCACATCTCTCAGCCGGCCTTAAGCCAGCAGATGCAGCGGCTGGAGGAGGAACTGGGCGTAAAACTTTTCGAACGTTCCAACCGCGGGATCATACTTACCAGAGCCGGAGAGGTCATGCAGAAATACTCGGAACAATTTTTAGAGACCTACTCCAATTTAAAGGAGGAACTCGCCAGCCTTGAATCCTACAACGGGACGTTTCGTATCGCGGCCACTCCCGTGGCATGCAACTACGCGCTTCCCTGCTCCCTGTTCAAGGTGAACCACAAATATCCCAGTTACTCCTTCAGTTTAAATTCCGTTCCCTCCACCGAGGTCATTCACCGCGTGGGGCACGGGCAGGCGGACATGGGATTTATCGTGGGCGCCACAGATAATCCTGAATTCGTCTGCAACCTGGCCTTCAGCGATAAGATCTGTCTGGTGGCGAGCGAAGACTACCGGTGCCCGGACAGCATTACACTGTCTGAGCTTAAAAAATTCACCCTGGTCATGCTGAACGAACAGTTCAGCTCCTACCGTCTGCTTCATCAGTACCTAAAGCAGGCAGGGCATCCCCTGGATACCCTGCGGGTGATGTACCATCTCGACTCCACAGAATCTGTAAAGAGCACAGTTCTTGCCGGACATGGAGCCGCGTTTCTTCCCTACATAACAGTAAAGAAGGAAGTGTACCAGAAGCAGATAAAGATCATATCCGTCATGGATTTCGATTTGAATTACGATGTGTACTCCATATACAATCCACATCTGGTCAAAAACAATCCTGCTCTGGAAAAAATAATCCTGTATTTTATCTCCATTGTTACGAAAAGCATCTGCTAGACTGTAATATACAGCTCCCAGATTCCGTTCATCGGCTCTACTGTCTCCATTTTCAAGTGCATTTTCCGGCAGTAGCTGCCTATGGATTCCACCACACAGCTGTGGTCTGTGACCAGCTTGATCTGGCCGCCGTGTTCCTTAATCTCCCTGCATTGTTTCAGTTTCATGATGGGAATCGGACACATATCTCCCAGACAATCGATTTCATGCATCACGCAGCGCCTCCATTTCTTTGATGGCTATAGTGTATCATAATTCAGGCGGCCGCGGTAGAGGAAAGGGATTATTATGAATATTTCATTTTACAGCCGCTTTCATGCGCCTCTTGAATCCGCCTATTTACAAGAAGTCCTGGCCTCCGGCCTGGAGACGGATGGCTTATTCATGAAACGGCTGCTTGACTGCGCGGACAGCCTCTATCCAGGCTGCCGTTTTCTCTTTACCCCGAGCTGCACGCTGGCCCTGGAGACCGCTCTGGCCTGCTTACGCCTGCTTCCGGGTGATGAGGTCCTGCTTCCTTCCTTTAACTTCCCGTCTGCCGCCAATGCCGTGCTGCGCCACGGCGGCAGGCCCGTTCTGTGCGATATCACGCCCGATACCCAGAACATCTCGGTCCGGGACGCGTCCAATCGCTTAACCAGCCGCACAAGGGCCGTGATCGCCATGCATTACGCAGGTGTATCCGCTCCCCTCGGCGGCTTAAAAAAGCTGGCCGATGAGGCGGGTATCGCCCTGATCGAGGACGCCGCCCAATGTGTGGACGCCTATTATGAGGATCAGCCCCTTGGGACCGTCGGCGATATGGGCTGCGTCAGCTTCCATCACACCAAAAATGCCGTCTGCGGAGAAGGCGGCCTGATGATCACCAAAAACCGTGGCCATTGGCAGTATGCGCGCCAGTACCGCCTTCACGGAACGAACCGGGCGGGATATTTAGACGGGGAAGCCGCCCGCTATACCTGGAATCTTCCCGGCTCCTGCACCGCCTTAAGCGAACCGCAGGCAGCCCTTTTGTTGGCGCAGCTTCAGTGTCTTTCCCAGATTACCCGCAGCCGCCTCCACGTGACGGAACAGTATTGGAAGCAGCTGGCTCCCTTGGAGGAGAGGGGAATCGCCATGCGTATGCAGATTCCCGCCTATGCCCGGCCCAACGGCCATATTTTCTATCTCCGTTTTCAGGACCCCGCCCTGCTGAATTCTCTCATCCCCGCCCTGGCGGCCCATGGAATCGACTGCAAAACGCACTACGTCCCTCTCCACGCCTCCCCCATGGGGGAAAAACTGGGATACCAAAAAGAAGATTTACCCGAATCGCTGGCCTGTTATCAGACGCTTCTCCGCCTTCCGGTCCACACGGCCCTGACGGATGAAGATATCGCAAGGACAACGGAAACGATCCTGCGGTTCGTGTAACGGATAAGGAGTTTTACCATGATTTACGATCTCGGCATCATCATCCCCGTATACCGGCCCCGGGAATCCATCGGGATTTTAACGGACCGTATACGGGAATTATTTTCTGAAAAACTCACTCTGCGCATATGCATCGTAGATGACAGCGGCAGGCCGGAAACCGCAGCTTTCCTGGCCGGGATATGCCGTTCTCCGGAGACCGCGATTCTGGTTCTGGACCGCAATTACGGACAGCAGGCCGCCACACTCTGCGGCCTGGAGCACCTGGATCCGTGCCGGTATTACGCCACCATTGACGACGACTTAGAACAGCCTCCGGAAATGCTGGCGGCCCTTTACGACACCATCCGGCAGGGATATGACATCGTATACGGAGTCCCCGCCGTCTCCCGCCGTTCTCTTTACCGAAGGGCAGGAAGCTACATGCGCGACGGCCTGTTCTCCCTGTTTCTGGGCGTGCCGGAAGGGGTTCGCGTCAGCAGCCTTCGGATCATGACAGCCGACTTAGTGAAGGAAGCCTGCCGCCTGAAACCCAACGGATTCTTTTATCTGTCCGCCTCTGTTTTTAAAGGGAGCACCAGACCGGTCCGGGCCGTATCCATTCCTTACAGGAGAGAATCTAACGGCGAAGAGGATTGGAATCATGCTCTTTTTCAAAAGAAATCTGCGGAGAAAATCATCAGCGGCTACAGCGCGCTCTCACTGCTGCGGCTGTACACAAAGCTGTTTCTAAATTATACGTGCTTCTCCGCCGCAAAACGGAATTGCAGCCGCGGTGCAAAACCACTCTACCGCATATCCCGGCGAATCCGCGCCCCACGGCTCATGATCCTCGGCGGCTCCAACTGCCAGGTTCATGCGTTCCAGCGGGCAAAGACGCTGGGGATGGACACAATTCTGGCCGATTACACCAGATCGCCCAGCGGAGCACGGTATGCGGGACTCCATGAACCGGTGAGCACCTTCGATATAGAAGGCTGCATCCGGGCGGCCAGAGAGCACCACGCAGACGCGGTAATGACCATGGGAACGGATCAGCCGGTGTACACGGCCGCCTGTGTCAGCAGCGCCCTAAATCTGCCTTCGCTTCTGTCGGTCGGAGAAGCGCTGTCCGTAACCAACAAAAAGCACATGAAAACAATCCTGAAAGAGGCCGGTATTCCTGCCGCCCGTTTTCGTTTTATCCATCAGGGCATGGAAGCAGGCTCTCTGGACGGACTTCTGTCTCCCTATGTCATAAAGCCTCTGGATTCCCAGGGGCAGCGCGGAATCTACCGTCTCAATACACCGGAGGAGGTCTTCTCCCATCTGGAGGACACACTCTCCTATTCCCGGGAACAGGAGGCACTGGTGGAAGAATTCTGCGAGAGCACGGAGATTACGGTCAGCGGATGGCTCCATGAGGGCAGACTCCATATCCTGACTGTCACGGACCGCCTTCTCTATCCGGATCCAGTCCATATCGGAGTCTGCGTCGGGCATCGTTTTCCCACGGTTCACATGGACCGGTACGCGGAAATTGAGTCAATCAGCCGCAGAACCGCAGCCGCATTCGGCATCGCCAATGGCCCCTTCTATCTTCAGCTGCTGGTCGGAAAAGACGGAATTCAGGTCAACGAACTGGCCAGCCGGATCGGAGGCGCTTTCGAGGATGTCTTTATCCCGTTCTTAACGGGCTTTGACATATTGGGCGCCGTGATACGGAGCGCTCTCGGAATGCCGGCCGAGCCCCCCTCTATGGACTGCCTGGAAGCGGCCGCGGAGGGACGATGTGTCGCGGTTCAGCTCTTATTCTGCCGGCCAGGCGACATTTTAAGCATCACACCTTTAGAAGAACTTCTGGCTCTGCCCTACGTGCTGGATGCCGGCTACAACTATCTCCCCGGCCAGACCATCCCCGCCATGGAGAATGCCACCGCCCGCTTCGGCCACGCCGTCCTCTGGGGAGATGACGCAAATATTTCCGCCAATATCCATGATTTTTATCATCGTTTGTCCGTCCGTTCCACACAGGGGGAAGAGATGATCACGAATTTTTATGGACTGCATAAAGGAGACTGACATGAACACAGACATGAACACAGACATGTATACAGACATGTACACAGACATGAACTCTAACATAATCGCTGACATAAGAGCTGATTTAAACACCGGCAAAAGGCACCGCCCCTCATTCATACGATCCGCCCTGCTCATTCTCACTGCAGCGGCGGTCCTCATTCTGCCCGGATGCGGCGGGAAAAAGGCGCCGTCTGTGGGGATCGCCGAGCAGTACGGCATTGCCTATGCCCCGCTTCAGATCATGAAGGAGCAGAAGCTTCTGGAAAAGAGACTTCCCGGTGTGGAAATCAACTGGAAGCAGTTCGGCGGCCCGACCGGCATCCGCGAAGGAATGATGAACGGAGAGATCGATTTCGGATTTATGGGGGTATCTCCGGTCCTAATCGGCATTGACAACGGCATGAAATGGCGTTATGCCACCGGAATCAGTTCCAATGAGGTCGCCATCGTCACACGGAACGACATTCACTCCTTGACCGAGCTGACGCCCAAAGACCGGATCTCGATCCTGTCCCCAGCCTGTACCCAGCACGTACTTTTATGCATGCTGGCCGGCCAGCAGCTGGGAGATCCCCATGCCCTGGACAACCAGCTGGTCTCCATGAGCCATCCCGATTCCGTAAACGCCCTTCTCTCCGCGACCGAGATCACGGCACACGTTTCCACACCGCCCTATATCACCCAGGAGTCCGATGGCGGTATGCATGTGATGGCCACGGGGGAGGAGATTGTCGGGCAGCCGTTTACATTTATCACCGGCGTTGCTATGGAGGAGTTTCACGACAACCGCCGGGAGTATTACGACGCAGTCATCGATGCCCTTCAGGAAGCCATCGATTACATCAACAGCAATATGGAGGAAGCCTCCCAGCTTCTCGCACCTCTCTATGGAATTTCTCAGGAGGAACTTTACAGACAGATGGGCCGGGACGGTACGATCTATTCCAGTGAACTGAACGGAGTGGAGATCTTCAACCGCCAGATGGCTGAGATGGGCTTTCTCTCAGAGGAGCTGCCGGCAGACAGTCTGTTTTTTGACAACGTGGTTCACCACTAGAGTGTAAACAAGAGGAATTTTTAATATGACTGAACGTGTTTTAGACACTATAACAAAAAAGAAATGGGCCGGGCGCCTGTTCTGGATCTCGGTCTTTCTTCTGCTGTGGGAACTATTCTGCCGGATCTCGAACGTTTCCCCTCTTCTGGTTCCCTCCCCGGAACAGGTGTGCGCCACCCTGATTCAGGGCATCACGCAGGGGGACTTAATCTGGCAGTCCGCGTACTCCCTGGGAATCATCGCCTTTTCCCTTATCATTTCTGCCGTCCTGGCTGTTGTCCTGGCCCTGTTTTCCAGACAGAGCCGACTGATATACAGTCTGGTGGATACCCTGACCGCCCTGGCCCATCCGCTCCCGGGCCTGGCTCTTCTTCCGTTAATTATCATGTGGTTCGGAACCGGCACCGGGGCGGTAACGGCCATCGTGGTTCACTCTGCGCTCTGGCCGGTTCTGGTCAATCTCCTGGCCGGTTTTAACGCGGTTCCCGGCATTTATGAGGATATGGGGCGCAGCCTTTCCATGAGTTCCGCCGCTATCACCGTAGAGATCCGCCTGCGCGCATCCCTGGGCTATCTAATCTCCGGCCTGCGCATCGGATGGGCCAGGGGCTGGAGGGCCTTCATCAGCGCCGAAATGGTCTTTGGAGCAGTAGGCGCCAAAGGCGGCATTGGCTGGTACATTCTGACTCAGCGCACCTTCATGAACACGGCGGGACTGTTCGCCGGAATTATTCTTGTCATTTTCATTGGAATGCTGGTTGAAGACGGCCTGTTCTCGGTCATTGAGAAATGCACGCTCACCAAATGGGGGATGAAATCTGTTTAGAAAGGAATGAAACCATGCTGGAAATTCATAACATCAGCCGCTCCTACACCGGAAGCAGCCAGACTCATACGGTCATTGACCATTTAAACCTGACGGTATGCGATCATGATTTCTTTGTCATCGTCGGTCCCAGCGGCTGCGGAAAAAGCACGCTGTTAAGGCTCATCGGAGGTTTTGACCGCCCGGACAGCGGTTCTCTCCTGCTAGACGGAACGGAAATCACCGCTCCGTCGAAAGACATCATGATGGTATTTCAAAGCTTCGATCAGCTTTTTCCCTGGTACACGGTTCTCGGCAATCTGACCTATGCCATGAAGAAAGCCGGACTCTTCCGCACTTTGGCCGAGAGAAAAGAGTGTGCCCGAAGCTATTTATCCATGGCAGGCCTGTCCGGCTTTGAAAACGCCTATCCCCACCAGCTCTCCGGAGGCATGAAGCAGCGTGCCGCGCTGGCCCGCGCTCTGTCCTTAAAGCCCAAAGTCCTCCTTATGGATGAGCCCTTTTCCAGCCTGGACATCGCCACCAAAAAGGCCTTATATCCCGTCGTCACCGCCATGGCCGCCCAAACCGGCTGCACCATCCTTCTGGTAACTCACGATATCCGCGAAGCCCGCACGCTCGGCTCCCATATCGCCGTCATGTCCAGACAGAAAAAAGGCATATCCGCCGTTTTTTCCAAAGAAGCGATGCCGGAGGCAGAAACGCTGGAAAAAATGCTGGAGGAAAATACCTGAATGTATCAAGGAGTGTTTTAAAAGCCTGCGAGGGCTGAGACCGTGGGAGGACTTAAGTGTCCTCCTGTTTTTCCTGTTTCACCCGATACACTCTCACCGTTCCCCATTCCTCCGCACCTCTCAGGGAATTCACCCGCGAGGCATACTCCAGGCTGTGAATCCGCCCGACCTCCCTGCACGCCGTCTCACAAAACGCCTTAAGCTCCCTCACAAACGCTGTATTTCCATAAATCGCACGGAAGTAAGGCCTGTACTCATAGAGATAGTCCAGCTCATCAGAATAGCAGATATACTCGATCTGATTTTCCCTGATATACGTTTCCACCCCGCCTTCCACGTAAGGAAGGTTTCTGTAATCCTTCAGCATCCCTCTGTCAAAATAAAACTCCATATTCAGGTTTCCGATTGTGGGGGCATCCGCAGGCACCAGTTCGGCCAGCTGATCGAGATACGAAGCGTAATTCTCCGCCTCCCCGGGCCGCTGGTTCTGTATCTGCCAGATACTCCCCACGGCAAGACCGGCCGCAAGTATCAGAATTCCGATCGTACGGCCGGCCTTCTCGAAGAGCTGCAGGACCTGGCCTGCAAAGAGCCAGCCAAACAGGAAGAAAAACAGGACAGCCGTCTGATTATACCGGCCAATCACCACCATGCCCGCCGCAAGCCCTGCGGCCCCCTCGAGAATCACCCTGGTATTTTGTATCCACCGCTTCTCTTCACTGTTAGAAACACTCTCCCCTGTCAACGCTTCACTCTCAGATATGGGCTCCCCTCTCATGACCAGACACGCGGCGGCCGATAATCCTGCCGCCAGAGCCATGGCAATCATCTCCAGACGCACATCGGGAAGATAATAGGTTCCGTTATCCCGCCCGTATACGCCGCTGAAAAATGAAAACAGCTCCCCGACTCTCGCCCATCCGGAGGACGACAGCTCAAACTCCTCTTTCCCATACAAAAAGTAGTCCGGCAGAAAATGAGGATTGAACTGAAAACTGATACCAACATAGACGGCAGTCACCGCGAGCACCGCCGCTGTATAGGCGGCCAGACTGCCCAATGTCTTCACTGCCCCCTTTTTATCCTTTCCCGCCGCCTGCCTTACGATTTCAAACACCATAATGGCGCCGCAGACCGCCGCGCACAAAAAGCTGTTCGGATGAATCCCGACAAAAAGTCCTGTGACCACTCCCAGGATCAGCGCGGTTCCTGTCCCCGGCCGCCCTTTTTTTCCAAGCAGAATCCACAGACACCCCAGCAGCTCCAGCGCAATAAAAATCTCCTGCCGCGCAAAATGGGAGGCATAAATAAACTGAATATCCAGGCTCAGCAGAACAGTAAGCCCCAGAGCAAACCACCTGCTTCCCATACGGCGCACGCAGAGATAAAACAGAACGAGGCAGATAATCCCCGCCAGAAGAGAAAGCATTCTCACACTTCCAACAGAAAAACCACCCAGCCCGACCGCTCCCATCTGCATGAGATGAAACAGGCTTTTCATCGCGTGGGGCACCCGGGGCTTCGCATCAAAAAAGCTTTCTGTCACTCCTAAATTTCCAGCCGCCAGCATATCGCGGCTCAAACCGGCCAGCCAGCTCTCATCCGAATGAACAAATGGAAATACGAGAAGAATCCGGTATGATACAAATATGTAGACTGCCAGGTACGCGGCTGCGGCACAAAACACCGCCCATTTCTTCCATCGGTCCATTCCCTGCCTCCTTATGATTTCTTCGCATTTTTTCGTTATTATTTTATCACGATTTTCGTTAAAGTTTTAGCATTATCCGATTAACAGATATAATATAACGGATTCTTATACCAGAAATCAGCCCTGTTACAGTATAATAAAACTTGGAATTACATGGAAATAAGGTTGAGGCCCTTATTTTCACGCAAAACAACAGCGTTTACTACACACTACCATTACTCGCTTTATAAAGGAGGGTTTTATGGGCTTATTTGCCAAAAAAATAACAATCTTTTCGTTTTTGGCGATTCTGGCAGCGGCTCTTACAGGCTGCAGCTCCCATACTTTTGTCGAAGGGGAGTCCCTGATCGTCTCCACGAAGGACCTGCCCGGCTACGCCGAACAGTCCAACGTGGTCGTTGTGGATACCCGTACCCCGGAGGAATATGCCGCGGGACACGTAGCAGGTGCAGTCAATATTCCCACCGCCGACATTGTTATCAATGTTCCGGTAAAGAATATGCTGACCAGCCAGAAAAAGATTGAAAAGGTAATGGGCAGCAACGGAATCTCCAATGACACATTAGTCCTGGCGTACGATGCCAATAAAATGGGCGCCTCCCGCCTTCTCTGGAGTCTGTTCATGTTTGGCCACCAGAAAGTTAAGGTTGTGGATGGAGGCTTTGACGCCATCCAGACAGCCGGGATCCAGCTGAGCACCGATATCGAGGCTCCTGCCGAGGCTGTTTTTACCGCGAAGGAGCCGTCAGCCAACTGGCTCGCAACGATGGACGAGGTTCGCGCACAGGCTGAGAACCCGGATCCGCACACCATTTTGTTAGACGTTCGTTCTTTTGAGGAATACGCAGAGGTCGGCAAGGTTCCGACATCCCTGATCATTCCCTATGAGACCAATTTCTTCTCGGATGGAACATTTAAGACAACGCAGATTACCAGAATTAACTACCTGGAGGAAAAAATTTATCCGGAGGATGAAATCATTCTCTACTGCCAGACGTCCATGCGGGCGGCTCCGGTCTTTGTTCAGCTGTACGAGGCTGGATACCGGAACATCCGGATCTATGACGGCGCCTATTTAGAATGGTCTTCCAACTCTGATAATCCGGTTGAGATGCCGGCCGGTCAATCTGCTCCGTTAAAGAAAAACGCATCCTAACACCAAAAGGAGAATTATTATGAAGAAAATTGTACCTGTATTACTTGGGCTCACCCTGGCAGCCAGTCTGACCGCCTGTGCAACCAAGACCGTAAAGGAAGCACCTACGGCTGCCCCTCAGACGACGGCCGCAGCTATGGAAGAAACCACGGAAGCGCCCGCGGAGACCTCCGGTGCAGAAACAGAAGCAGCCGCAAAAACAGAGGACACCGTCACTGCGGCCGCAACTGACTATTTTAAAAACTTCCCGGAAGATAAGCATATGGCGTCTGTAGCCGATCTCTTTGCAAAAATCGACGCCGGTGAAGACATGGTTATCATCGATATCAGAAAGCCTGATGACTACGCTGCGGGACATTTAAAAGGAGCGTGGAACATCCCTTACGGTGCTGCTGTAGCGGAATCACTGGATAAAATCCCGGATGACACGCCAGTATATGTAAACTGCTATACCGGTCAGACCTCCTCTCAGACGGTAGCCCTCTTAAACGCAGCCGGAAAATTTGCTACGAACATTCAGAGCGGCTGGAACAACGGCATTTCCCAGGAAGAAGGCTACGAAGCCTATATCGACACCGAGGAAGCCGTCATTCCTGATGACACCTATGAAGTAGATCCGGCCATCGCCGCCGCTATCGCCGATTACTACAAAGAGGCGACCAGCAACACCATCGCTTCCTTTAATTTCAAGGCGGAAGCCTTAAAAGAACTGGTTGACGCGGAAAGTGAAGATTATACGATTCTCTCCATCCGCCGTGAGGACGACTATAAGCAGGGCCACATCGCAGGCGCCATGAACATTCCGTTCGGCAAGGGAATGCAGGAACATTTTTCCGAAATTCCGACTGATAAACCAGTCGTCGTATACTGCTACAGCGGACAGACCTCTTCCCAGACCATGGCTATTCTCCGACTGCTCGGCTATGAGGCCTATTCCTTAAGCGGAGGCATGGGAAAAGAAGGCGGAGCCGGCTGGCTCGGAGCAGGTTATCCGGTTGTGACCGAATAATGAATGATTGATCCTTCCATATCTGCTGTCATATGATGGGGCGTGAATCCATGAAAATGGATTCACGCCTCATTACAGCGTCTGACTGCATACAGCCTTTTCTAATCACCCTTCACAGTTCAGACCCTTCTGGTCTTCCGCCTTCCCGACCGTCTCGCCCTCTTTTTCTTCTCTTATCCCCTTCACCACTCTGCATATCACTTTCGATGATGTAATAAACATCACCTCTGCCTGAAACTTCTTCTGCACTCTGTCGTAGATTCTTCCCGCACTCATGGTTCCAGTCGCCGTCGTATAGGCAGAATTGGCAACATAGCCTATCGTCCCAATCTCTTTCATGACTGCCCTGATCGCTTCGCCGTCATATGGATTGGACGGTTCCTTTACACATTTAAACCGTTTTCCCACTGAAAATGGTCTCATACCATAATAGTGACTGGTTCCTGTAATCGTGATGTAATACTCCTGCTTCATCTGCATCATTCCCCTCTTTCTCAACAAAACGACAGTTCCAGATACCCCTTGTTCTGGCTCTCCAAAACCGTAAAAAGGCTTTCCACCCGGTTGATTGACTGGTATGTATTCTTCTTTTTCGCCTTTCTTGCATACTCCTTTTGCTTTCTGTTATCGGTCGGCAACGCTCTGATTCCATTCCGTTCATTTTGGCGAAAACGGTCGTGTGCATAAATATATTTTAAGAATTCCATAATGCTAATACTCGTTCCTGCGTCTGTCTGCCTGTGATACTGCTCGGCTTCCGGATGTCTGAAATCCAGCGGCCTGTCCGTCTGATTCCTGTGATACAGCACAAAATTCTGCCACTGTTTCGAATACACAAGCTTCCAGCAGCTGATCTCCGTTTTCACAAACAGCATCCCATCCTTCCGTTTCAGTTCCATGCCCCGTGTCTCTGTATAATGACTCAGGCTTTTTTCGCTGCTGTGATAATGGCTGTTCATGCTGTTGCAGTACTTACAGGCTTGATATCCATGCTTTTCCGCCTCTGCTTTTGAAATATCCATTGCATTTTCCGAAAGCATTCTTTTTACATACATACAGCATGGATTATGATAGATTTTCCGTTCATTCCGGCAGCTGATGATCTTTCTGTTATACATCTCTTTCCTTCTCCTTTCCGGCAATAAAAAATGAGAATCAAAATAATACGTATCCCGTTCTTATTTTGACTCTCATTCTATCGCTTCCGGTGTCCTGAAATACGGACTCTGAAATCAATCATTCTGTATACAATAATTTCCCAGAATTTCTTTTAAGTAATCCAGATATTCCTGGCGGACCTGTACCGGACCGTCAAGTTGCATCTTGCTTCCCACACCGGTTACCCAACCGAAAAACTGCCTGCTCACGGACACCGTCACATTTACATGAAAATGGTCCCTGTCCGAAGGAATCATCATAATATCACTGCCGAAGCGGTCCAGAATCACACCCGCCAGCTCATTGCAGCAGGTAAGCGTCACACTCTCATCGCGTCCTCCATACATACCAAACGTCTTTTTGGCAAATGCGGCCAGATCAAAATTTTTAAAGTGCTCTTCCCCAAGCCGCTCCTGATCCAGCAGATTTATATGCAGCATTTTGTCCACACGGTAATGCTTGATAACCTCTGCTTTTTCATCATAAGCAATCAGATAGTAATTCTCATCATCCCAGGTCAGCGCCCACGGGCTGACTATGTAGTATGCACCGTCATGCTTAAGACGCAGTTTTTTCTTTTCTGTCCATTCTGCATACTGAAACGTAATTTTCCTGTTCACCGAGATAGCCCTGTGCAGGTCATCCACGCTGTAATAAATCGTCTCATTGCCCGTCTTTGGCCGGTTAAGAATAAAGACCTGACGGTTTAGCTGACTCGCCTCAGATTTACTGGCAAGCTTCGCCAGCTTTCGGATGAGCTCCTTCGACTTCTGACCGGTAATGAATTTTGAAGACTGAACCGCGTCCACCAGAAGCTTCAGCTCCGCCAGCTCAAACTCCCTTCCCGCCAGATAGTATCCGGCATTCGCCCCCTTCTGCTGAACGATATCCATTCCAAATGTCTGAAGCGCCTCGATATCACTGTAAATACTCTTACGCTCCGCTGAAATGCCGTACACCGCCAGCGCGGCCGCCAGATCATTCGCAGACATTATGTGGTTCTCATCAGTCTGTTCTGTTATGATTTTCATCAGATACAAAATCTTCATTTTCTGTTCCGCACCGGCCATCTTCTTACGCCCTCCCCCAATTCAAACGGTTTCATTGATCTCTTTTATTATAGCATCTATTCTTTCTCTGTTCTATGCCTTTAGTAAGGTTATGTCATTTCCCTGCTCCCCCTGCTGCTCTCAAGGACCTTGCGTACACAAAAGAGGCGAAAGCACCCCCTGCTTTCGCCTCTTTCCACACCTTCTTCATACCTCTCCCAACCGGCTCTCTTCACCTCCGAATAAGCAGATTCATACTGCGTCAGTGCTGAATCTCATCCCCCATTTTCGCCATCATGGCCGCCAGGTCAAACTTCGGCGACGCTTCCGCATGCAGCTTTAGCAGGCGGTCGTCGTGGTTATGGCGGACCTCGCAGACACGGTCGAAGATCATGGTCGCCTCGTCGTCCTCCCGCGAAGCAGGCCACTGGGGCAGCCCCTCATACTCCGGCTTCCCGGTCCTGGCGAAAGCCATAACCGCTCCGAATATCTGTTCTTCCAGACGGTCTGACACCCCCGGAATGTTGGCAACCGGAACCAGCTCCGTGTTGTGGAAAACAAAAGGAATATCGGAACAGTGCCACGCCGTCTTTTGATTCTGGTACGGGAACTCCAGCGCAAATAAATAGGAATACACGCTTCCGCCCGCGGCGGCCAGTGCCCGCACAAATTCCCTGGTCGGCCCGCGGAATATTGTATCCAGCGTGAGTAAGTCCGCCGGGTTCTTTCCCGGATACGCCTCGGCAAAGACGGCCTTCAGCTCCTTCCCACGGCCCTGGAAACGGTTGTCGAGAATGGCATCTAATTCTGCCTCTGGTATCTGCTCCTTGTTAAATGGCAGCGGCGCCATCGCAAACTCGCCGAAAACCGTACCGACCATCACCGGTATGGTCTTCGCATGATCCGTAAATCCAACCGCCGGCCCCTCTCCCTTGTAGAAATCGTCCGGTTTTGGCGTGCATCCGATATAACCGCCAGCTCCGGCGACTGCAGGACTGACCCGGTTATACGCAGCTGCCAGGTCGTGGTAGGGAATCGTCTCCAGCCGCCCGGCCTCATCTTCCGTGAGTCCCAGTTCTTTCAGCATCGCCCGGATTAACGGCCTGGAATCGCCAGTAGAATAGGGAAGAATATCGCCCGCCACACCGCTCATGATCATTCCCTTATGGAACAGCCCGTCGGCCTCCGGGGTCTGCATCAGGCCGCTCACCTTCATGCCGCCGCCCGACTGTCCGAAGATGGTCACGTTGCCCGGATCTCCGCCAAATGCCTCGATGTTGTCCCTGACCCACAAAAGGGCGGCCACCAGATCGGCCTGGCCCGCATTGGCGGAGCCAGCGTACTTTTCACCGTAAGGAGACATGTCGAAGTATCCAAGGATGTTCAGCCTGTGATTCACGGTAACGACTACCACGTCCCCGTATTTGCTCATATTTTCTCCGTTATACGCCTTCTGCTCGATGGAGCTTCCCATGGAAAACGCCCCGCCGTGAATCCAGAACAGCACCGGCTTCTTCGCGCTCCGGTCCAGAGACTGGCTCCAGATATTTAAGCTCAGACAGTCCTCGTCCTGCGGCCAGTAGCGGTGGGGAACTAAAAGCTCGCCCTGCGGATTGTCCCTTGTCAGCATCGGGCAGACGAAGCCATAGGAGGCCGCCTCCCATACTCCCTCCCAGGGTTCTGTTTCCTCCGGGAGCTGGAACCGTTTCGCCCTCGCGTAACGGATTCCCTTGAAGATATACGTCCCTTCCCACTGATATCCTCTGAGCTTCCCGGCCTTTGTCTCCACCACCGGAAGGCTGTCATACTGAAACTGTCCTGCCATTATTTTGTCCTCCTTCTGTTCTGTCTCCCATATTTTTCAGTTCTCTCGTCTTCAATCACGCCGTCGAAATTCATGCCAAAGCCGAATTCATAGACATGGCCCTCGCTGTCCACGTAACACTCCATGTCGAACGCCTTATCCTCTGCCTGCCGTTCCACGGTATCCATATCGGCCGGCATCTGAAGCGGAAGGAGGCCGTAGGGGATAAATCTGCCTGTGATGACGTCCAGCACCGCCTGGGGGGATACCCCGTAATCCACCAGGATCGCGTCAGCGCAGGGCTCCAGCTCCGCCATCACCATGGGATTTTTCAAGTTTACCGACACGATCACCGGGCGGTCTCCCATGCGTTTTTTCGTATCAAGGACAAGATCCAGATCTTCTTCATTTGCCGCAGTATTCCATTTTCCGCGATAGCTCCTGTCGTCAGAATCCTCCAGCGGATCGCCTCCCGCCAGGCTGTGAAGCCTCGCCTGCTTCGCCTCATAGGGCCTGTACTGAAGCGTTACCGGAACGTATCCGCTGCCGCCCAGCTTTCGGTCTTCCGGATCGTAGCCCACGGAAACAGGCGATTCGATGAAGCAGATGGCAGCGTCAGCCTCTTCCGGCGTATCCACGACCACAAAGTAATCGGCAGCCGCGCCCTTGCCGGCAGGTTCCACATGCATATCCGGCGTCATGGAGCTCATGAAATCCAGGTATGGGCGGATATGGCGCCGCGGAATATAGACCCTTATGTGCTCTTTGAGAGGAAGAACCCCGGCCCGGTTCTTCAAGAGCGTCACAGATTTCAGCTGGGAAAGGTATCCCTTTTCCGTAAATTCCCTGCAGCCCACCACCTGGCAGGAATGCTCCAAATCCAGGTACGGATTTTCAAACAGACCCGTCTGGAATATGTTTCGGAGCAGCCTGGAGGCGGACCGTTCAAAGCGGCTGCGCATGGCTTCTTCCCCGTATTTTTCACACCCCAGCCGGTAAGCCTCCAGCACCGGCCCGGCATCGTTGTTTCCGCCGAACTGATCCACACCAGCCTCCAAAGCCTTTAAATGGCGTTCCGCCTCAGTGAGTGTCTCCACACCCCAGCATTTTCCGGCAAACTCCTCTTCCGTCTTTCCCATATCGTGGGTGATGCCCCAGTCCGTACACACGACGCCGTCGTAGCCAAACCGTTCGCGGAGCAGATCATTTACGATATATTTGCTGAAGGAATTCCCTACATTTTCACCGTAGGTCTGGTCTGCGCCGTAAGAAATCGTGTAGTAAGGCATCACGGCGCTGGCCGTCTTCGTACCGCCGTTCAGAGAAAACGCTCCCTCCGTAAAGGGCCTTAAATGCTCTTCAAGGTTCCCGCCGGGATACACCGCGAACTTTCCGTATGCGTAGTGGCCGTCGCGTCCTGCCTCACAGGGCCCCCCTCCCGGGAAATGCTTTACCATGGTATTGACGCTGTCCGCCCCCCATCCATCCTCGCTGCCCTTTGTAGTCTGGAATCCGTCACAGTACGCCCGCGTCATTTCCACGGTCAGCTCCGTATGTTCGCCAAATGTATCCGCAAACCGCATCCATCTCGGCTCCGTGGCCAGATCGATCTGCGGGGACAATGCCGTCGTGATTCCCAGCGCCCGGTATTCCGCCGCGCCGATCTCCCCAAATTCTCTTACCGCCTCCGGCTCAAATGCAGCAGTCAGGCCGATTCCATTCGCCCATTTGGAGATGGGTTCTCCGGTCACACCCATGTATTCCGCCGCAGCGCCCGCCCCGTGCCTCGGGTCCGAGCTGTTGTTGGCGGGTATTCCAAAGCCGGTGTTTTCCGCCAGCGCCTGAAGCCGGTTGTTCCATTTGACCGCAGTCTCCGTGTCCTGCAGCTTCATGATCAGCACGTGGCGCACCCTATCTTTTACGATGAATTCCTTCTGCTGATCCGTTAAATCCCACGGGTCCGCTCCGCTCTCATCGAAGGCTTTTCCGCCGTACGTGCCCCCGAAAGCGGCCGCAAGTGGCCCCCTGGCCGGAATCAGCTGATGCGCGCTGTAGAGCATCAGGCCTGCAATATCTTCGATCGAAAGCCTGGAAGCCAGGTCCGCCGCCCGCTCTGCTGCGGGCAGTCTCCAGTCCTCATAGGCTGCCAGCTCTCCTGTTCCAAGAAAATCCTTGAAGGCAAAGCCATCCTCTGTTATAATCGTCACCTTACTGCCGAAAGAGATTCCGAGATCCTTTCCCCCCTCATTGTGAATGAGACGGTAGCTCTCCTTCTCTGCTTCGTTCCATTTTTTCTCCATCAATTTCTCCTTTCATGTATTTCAGCCAGAATTTTTTCATATTTCTTATCCAGGTCATAGAACAGGCTGAGTATGACCACCACGATGAAAAAAATGACCGGAATCCAGATATAATTCATTTGAATCGCGCGAAGCGCGCCTTCTGTCTGCTCCGAATTTTCCACATAGCCGCCGAATTTTAAGATCTGGGCGCCTACCACGCCCGACATTGCCATGCTCAGCTTTACACCAAATCCCATGAGGGCGGTCATGATTCCCTGCGGACGCCTTCCCGTCTGCCACTCGGAGTAATCCACGGTCTCCGCTCCCATGACAAATGTCACTCCCATTCCGAGTCCCAGGCCGATACCGCATAAGACCGTACCCGCTATAATACCGGCCAGATTCGTTTTGGAGATCAGCACCACAAGGTTTCCTGCGATGGTAGCCAGCCCGCCGGACAGAATGCAGTTGCGTTTTCCGATCTTCTTTGCCAGAGTCGGGATCACAAATGCCATGAGGAAAGAGAGCAGCGTCGGAATCGTCATCAGAAGGGAGGCAATTCCCTCGTTGTTTAAGTAGTATTTTGCATAATACATGGTGGACTGATTTTTCAGAATCATTCCTGCAAAGGTGAAGAAGGTGATTCCACAGAGCAGAAGCCAGTATTTATTTTTGGCGGCAACCTTTATGGCGCCTGCCACGGAATCCTTTTCCGTCTCCGGTATGATACGCTCTCTCGTATTTTTAAAACAGATCATCAGGAGTATGATCCCCACAACCGCATACAGAACAACCGTACCAAAGAAGCCTTTTTTCTGATCCCCCTGGCCGATCATGCCGACCAGCGTCAGGGTCGCTCCCATGACGATGAATCCGCCCAGACTGGCTCCGAGAGTCTTAAACATATTAAAGGAGAGCCGGTCAGAGACGTCATCTGTCATGCAGGACAGCATGGTGCTGTATGGAATATTGAGGGCTGTATACACGATACAGAACAGAATATAAGTGATCAGCGCGTAGACAAATTTGCCCGTTCCGCCGAAATTCGGCACCAGGAACATGGAAGCACTGATGATTCCGAAGGGAACCGCCATCCACAGCACATAAGGCCTTGCCTTTCCCCATTTAGTGTGAGTCTTGTCGATGACTACCCCCATCATCGGATCCGTGACCGCGTCCACCACTCTGGCGACCAGCATAATCAGGCTGATGGCTCCCAGTCCGATCCCCGCTACATCGGTATAGAAAAACATCAGATACGCTGTAATCAGCTGAAACATTAAATTGCAGGCCAAATCTCCCAACCCATAGCTGAACCGTTCTTTTAACGAAATTTTCTCCATTTTTAAATAACCTCTCTTTTTTTGTTAAGGACGCGTCTTATGTTCTAATTGTATCGGATTCACTTTGTGAAATCTTTACATTATTTATTGAAAACAGATACGTTTCTTGACTTTTTTTCAAACGTGCCTTAAGAGAGGGCCGGCAGACGCTGGAACTGCTCCAGCACTCTGCCGGCCATGGCCTAGGCGGATACTAATCGTTGTCTTTCTGTGGTTCCACCACCCTGATATGGGGCGGATATTCGGCAGAGACGTTTTCCTTCACGTTCTCCCGCCTGGGGTTCTTTTTCCGGTACTGGGAAGGCGTCATACCGTACGTGTCCCGAAAAACATTGATAAAGGACCGGGTATCCGGAAATCCGTTTCGCATGGCAATCTCCAGAATGGAGTAATCCGTCTCGAGCAGATCCCGAAACGCCTTGCTGACGCGGACCTGATTCAAATGCGTCTTGAATGTGTTGCCAGTATACTTCTTTAATATTCTCGCCAGATACTCCATGGACACGTTAAAATGGTCCGCCACCCCCTGCAGCGTCAGCGGTTCCTGGTAGTTCTCTTCCACGTAGTCAAGCACCACGCGCAGGCGGTCGATATACTTCTGGCTCTTTACGGCCGAGCTGTTTTTCGGACCTTTAAAATACGTGAGAACAAGGTACATCAGCTGATGGAGCAGCGCATTCTTCTTCAAATAGCCGTACTCTTCCGCAGGGCTCAGCTCCAGACGGATCAGGTCATCGAAGATCCCCTTCAATTCATTCAGCCGTTCTTCCTCTCCCTCCAGTTCAAAGGTAATCTGATCGATCTCAGGGCATATCTTTTTCAGAAATTCGTAGGAAATAAACATCGAAATTCCGTGAATCTCATCTCCCGGATCTTCCGGCACTTCTCTTGGCTCCAGGGCATGAATATCCCCGCTGTTGATCAGCGTGATGCTTCCGGCGGACACGGCTTTCTTCTTCCCGTTCATATAAAAATCGGCTTCGCAGTCCAGCAGATAGTCGATCTCAATGCTCCGGTGCCAGTGCTCGAGAATCATATAATTAATCTGTCCGCGGTGCAGGCGAAGCTGCATCGGCATCTGCTCACTCTGCACGAATGTCTCATGATAAAATAAGTCCACGGTATACTCCCTTCTCCCCGGGCGGCCTTTTTGTTTCTGTTCCTATTTTAGCACAGAGCTCCTGCGTCTACAATATAAAAGATGGGGCTGAAACCGCTTCGTCCTCTCTTTATTCCTTGCAACAGCCTGCTAAATATGGTACTCTTAAAGATAATACAATTTATCGTGACAGTGAACCCGGAGGCACCCATGCAAAAGAAAATATTTCCTGTTATACTAACTGCAGCGCTCGTTCTTTCCAGTATTTTTTCGGTTTTGTGCCTTCATAATCTTCAAGGCAATGCCAAGGTCATAAACTACGCCGGTATTGTCCGCGGTGCTACCCAGCGTCTCGTCAAGGAGGAGCTGAACGGCATTCCCAATGACTTACTGATTGCGAAGCTGGACGGCATTCTCGATGAACTGCAGTCAGGGAACGGCAGGCACGGGCTGATCCGCATGAACAGCAGAGAGTTTCAGGACCTGATTCTCCAGATGGAGGCGGACTGGAGCATTTTAAAGGAAGAAATCTATCTTGTCCGGGCCGGCGGCGATGCAGAACTTCTGTTTGAAGACAGTGAATCCTACTTTGATCTGGCTGACCGGGCGGTTCTTGCCGCCGAGCAGTTTTCCGAAAGAAGGGAACTTCTGGCAGAAAAGAGCCTGCTCCTGTTAAACTGTTTCTTCGTTCTGATGATCTTCTTTTTCTACCTGTACAGTTCCGGACAGGCCAGACGCCAGAAGGAGCTTCAGGAGATTGAGGCGGAGGACCGGAAAAGGAAGGAACATCTCTCCCATATGGTGGATAACCTTCTCGGTCCCATGAATGAGATTTCCGAACTCGTCTACGTCTCCGATCTCGAAGATCACACCTTGTTATTTGTAAATAAAGCCGGCCAGGAAACATTTCACATCGATACCATGGATGGACAGAAATGCTATAAAGTCCTGCAGGGCTTCGATTCGCCGTGTGATTTCTGCACCTCTCCAATCCTGAAGGAGGGGGAAATCTACACATGGGAATACACGAATCCGCTGACCCAGCGCCACTATATTTTAAAAGACCGTCTGATTCAATGGGAAGGACGGGCGGCCCGTATGGAGCTTGCCTTCGATACGACAGAATCAGAAAAAGAGAAGATCCAGCTTAAATTAACGCTGGAGACCAATGAGATGATCACGGAGTGTGTCCAGACGCTGTATCAGTCCGAAGACGTTGACACCGCCATCGCTCAGGTCCTGAAGCACCTCGGAAGTTTTCTTTCCGCCGACCGGGCCTACATCCTCTATATAAGAGACGGCAAGATGTACAATGACTACGAATGGTGTTCTGACGGGGTCGAGTCGCAGCAGGCAATGCTTCAGGATCTTCCGCTCAATCTGATCACCCGCTGGCTGACGTATTTTGACAAAAAAGAGTGCGTTCTCATCGAGGATATGGAGCAGATCCGGGAATCCGTGCCCGAGGAATACCAGATTCTCCATGCGCAGTCAATTACCAGCCTGGTGGCCGCCCCTCTGGAGCAGGATGGCACTCTGATCGGGTATCTGGGTGTCGACAATCCGCCGCCCGACCGGATCCGCAACATAGCTCCTCTGCTTCAGACGCTGTGCTACTTCCTGATGCTGGCAAGAAGCCATTCGGAAAGCAAACAGCTGCTGACCCATTTAAGCTATTACGACAAACTGACCGATTTTTACAACAGAAATAAATACATCGTCGATACCGGGGCTCTGGCTCATTCGAAGCAGTCTGTGGGGATTGTCTATCTGGACGTCAACGGGCTCAAAGACATCAACGACCACTACGGTCACGAATTCGGAGACCGCGTCCTGATCGAGTGTGCCAAACGGATTAAAGCCACCTTCACACAGGCGGATTTCTACCGGATCGGCGGGGATGAGTTTGTCATCATCAGTCCGGGCATCACGCAGGAGGTTTTCCTGAATCAGGTGCGTGAGCTGAAAGCCAAGTTCCGGAACGACTCCGACTGCCAGGCTGCCATCGGCTCCCAATGGATGGAAAGCATTGAGAACATCAGCCGGATCATCGCGGCGGCCGACGCAAAAATGTATGAAAATAAAAAGGCATTCTACCGGATCAATCCTGTGTCCCGCAGATATCGCCGCTGCAACGACAGGCTGCTGCAGCATTTATCCGATTCCGAAACCTTAAAAAGAGAGCTCGCTGAAAACCATTTTCTTGTTTATTTTCAGCCTAAGATTTCGTCGGAAAACCGCCTGATTGTAGGCTGTGAGGCGCTTATCCGCTACACACCGCAGCCCGGCGTCCTGATTACTCCCAGCGAATTTCTTCCTCTGCTGGAGGAATTCGATACGGTCAGCCTGATCGATTTCTATGTTTTCCGCTTCGTTTGCTCCAGACTTAAGGCGTGGCAGGATCAGGGAAGACAGATTTTCCCTGTATCCGTCAACTTTTCGCTCCGCACCCTGCGGGAGGCGGCGCTTTCTGAACGGCTCCTGGCCATCTGCAATCAGTTTGGGATTCCGGCGGGCTATCTGGAGATTGAAATCACGGAAAAAGTCCATAACGAGGAAAACCTCAACATCAACCAGTTAATCACCGAGCTGCAGAATGCAGGTTTTACGGTTACTCTCGATGATTTCGGCACGGAATGTGCCAATGTCGTTCTCATGTCCGAGGTGAGCTTCGACGCGTTAAACCTGGATAAGAGCATGGTCGATCACATCACCACGAATTCCCGGAACCGGGCGATCGTGGAATCCATCTCCGAGGTCTGTCTCAAGCTGGGAATCCGCATGGTGGCGGAAGGAATCGAGAGCGAGGAACAGTTTGCAGTCCTGCGCGCCTGCGGAATTGATCTGTTCCAGGGCTACTTATTCAGCAAGCCTGTTCCTGTGGAAGAATTCGAACAGGAATATTTAGGAAAACAGGACACGGAATGACAACGGCCGTTCATAAAAAAGAGAAGAGGAGCCAGACCGTATCGGCAGTCTGGTTCCTCTTCTCTTTTTCATTCGGTTTTATTTCATCCACCCTGCTGCTCTGCCGCCAGCCTTCCGATCTTCTTCCAGTTCTTCGAGAAGAAATAGCTGAACATGCAGCACATTCCGAACACAAAGCTGATGGGAAGGCAGGCCATAACATAGCCGCCGTCTATGTACCAGGTAATCAGCCAGGCGCACGGAATCCGCACGGCCCACAGCATCAGGAGGTTGACGACAGTCGGGAAACGGACCTCTCCCATCCCGTTTACGAAACAGATAATCCCGTTAAATACCGCATAGGCCCACGTAAACGGCAGGACGATCCGTATATACCGGACCGCGATGTCGAGCACCGCCGCGTCTCTGGTGAAGAATTCCAGAAGCGGCCGGCACCAGAACGTCACGATCAGTCCGGCGATACAGGTGATCAGGCCGGAAAACAGCGGGATCTGGATTCCGCCTTTCTTTAAATACACGTAATTCCCCGCCCCCAGATTCTGGCCGGAAAATGTCGTAGCGGCTGAAGACAGGGAGGTAATCGCCACGTTGGCAATCCCCGTGACCTTGCTGCTCACGGAACAGGCGGCAATGAATATGGAGCCCTGAAGGTTGATCAGCGACTGCATCAGAATATGGCCCACGGAATAGATGGAGCTGTTTAATCCCAAAGGAAGCCCGATCGCCACAATACTCGCCAGCATCCGTTTGTTCATGCGGTGCGGCAGACAGGTGAAGCAAAACTCCGGATACTTTTTACGGATATAGACGATGCTGAACAGCCAGGAACAGTACATGGCTATGGTGGTCGCCCACGCGGCGCCGGCCACGTCCATGCCCAGCCCGGCCACAAACACCAGGTCCAGTACAATATTCACGGCACAGGAGACGATCAGGAACAGCAGAGACGCATTGCTGTCTCCCATCCCCCGCAGAATTCCCGCGTTCATATTATATCCCATATTCCCGAGAGTTCCGAAGAAAATAATGCTGATATAGGCGTTGGCGAGCTCCCACGTATCATCGGGCACCTGCATGAACCGCAAAACCGCCGGCCCGGCAAACTGTCCGATTATCGTCAATGGGATGGAGCACAGAAACAAAAAGGAAATGGCGGTTGCCCCGATCTCCTTCAGGCTTTCCGTGTCACCGCTCCCGGTAAACTGTGAAACGAGAATCGATACCCCGGTGCCAAGCCCCAGGAACACGCACAGCAGGATCTCCACCGGCTGGCTGCTGGTGCCCACGGCGGCCAGCGATACGGAACCGCAGAAATTGCCGATCACCAGCGTATCGACGGTACCATAGAGCTGCTGCAGCACATTTCCCACGCAGATGGGAAGGGCAAACAGCAGCACCCGCTTCATGATGGATCCCTGTGTCATATCTACTTTCTTTGCGGCCTTCATATGACTCTTTCTCTCCTGTTCTGTCATTCATATGGATAACAGTATACCGCTTATTGTTTAAAAGTACTACTGAGAATTCGACATACATTTTTACTCTACAGAAAATTTGTCCTGTTGCAGCCTTTACGGAATCATTCCTCTCTCTTTCTTCATCTTCAGGATCCGCAGGACGCTTTCCTCGATTCTGCTCTCCGTCAGATCCCCGTTTATCACCGCGTCTTCCAGCGCGGCCGCTGCTTCCTCTGGATTTGCCGGACAGAGCAGCATGTCAACGCCTGCCTTGACCGCACTGCACGCGATCTCTCCGTCCGAATAGAAATCCGTCATAGCCTTCATCTGAAGTCCGTCGGTGATGATCACACCGTCAAAGCCAAGCTCCTGCCGCAGCAGTTCCGTTACGATCTTATGAGAAAATGGAGCCGGCTGATCGTCGATATCCGATAAGATGAGATGGCCGATCATGACCATGTCGCTGTCCGCCTGGATTCCCGCCTGGAATGGAAGCAGCTCCTTTTCCCGGATCTCTTCCAGTGTCTTTGTTATGAACACGGCTCCATAATGGGTGTCTTCCGAGGTGTCGCCGTGTCCTGGAAAATGTTTCAGCGCCGTCGCCACTCCGCCCGCATGAAAGCCCTCCACCGCGGAGGCGACCAGAACGGCCGCCTGCTGGAAATCGTCGCTGTAGGCCCGGTCTCCAATCACCGTGTTCTCCGGATTCGACCACACATCCGCCACCGGCGCCATGTCGGCGTTAAAGCCCAGTGCGCTCATGTCGGAGGCAATCGTACAGGCATTTTTATAGGCGATTCCCACTCCCTGGTCCTTGTAATCCAGCATCGGGCCGATCATCGTCGTATTTAACGTGCTCATCAGGCGATTGACTCTCCCACCCTCTTCATCGCATGTGAACATCAGAGGGATGGCCGAATAACTCTGCGTATTCTGAAGCATTGTCTTCACCTGTTCTTTACTCCTTAAATTGGGCTTGCTGTACAGAATTCCACCCACCGGCATTGCCTGCAGAGCCTTTTTCGTGGTATCACCCGCCGCCGTCACCGCTTCCACACCAGTGATGCTCTCCGGAGTTACGACCAGCATCTGGCATACCTTTTCGTGCAGGGTCATTTGGGACAGAAGGCTTTGGAGCGTGGGGTCGGCGCTGTCTGGGGATGGGTCCGATAGAGCGGGATTGCTGCTGTCTTCTTTTGTTAGAGGGGAGGTGCTGGCCTCTGCTGACAGGGAGGCGCTGCCGTCTTCTCCTGGCATCGAAGAATCCGTAGTCCCTTCTTCCTGTACCGGCCATTGACTGCGGTTACTCTCTGCATCCATCGACGTACCGCCGCCTTTCGCACTGCAGGCGGTAAGCAGCAGAATCAGGGCACCTGTCAATCCTATTAATACTCTTTTTTGCATCTTTTATATTCCTCGTCTTGTCTTATTTCGTTTGCGTCTTGTTATACTTTGTTTGCAGGATGTTTCGGATAAAAATACCGTTTCCCACCTCAAATTCTTTTTTAATGTTATTGTAACATCCTTTCCCTGATAGATACGCACATAAGCAAAACTTAACTCTAAAAATATCAGGGAACGAAAAGGACGTTTTCCTTCTCATTCCCTGTCTGGCAGTCCGTACTATGCTGCGCAATGCTGTACTGGATTAAACTACGAAAGCGCACTCAGCTCACCCGTCACCGAATCCATCATAAATCCCCGAATCACAATATCCTTCGGCATCAGCGGATGGTTTTTCAAGCTTTCTACCGACTCTTTCACGGCTTCCTCCGCTGACTCAAAACCGCCCAGCCATTGTTCCAGAGAGATTCCGCTCTTTCGGATGATATCGATATGCTCCTTCGGAATTCCCCGTGACTCCAGCTTCGCCACCATCTTTTCACCGTCCATCCCCTGGACGCCGCAGTCTGTGTGGCCGATTACCATGATCTCCTCCACGCCCAGTTCCAGGATCGCCACCAGAAGACTTCGCACCGCGCTGCCGTAGGGATGGCTGATTACTCCGCCAGCGTTTTTTATAATCTTGGCGTCTCCATTGCGAATTCCCAGTGCAGCCGGAAGCAGCTCCGTCAGTCTCGTATCCATACAGGTCAGTATTGCCAGCTTCTTGTCCGGATATTTGCTGGTCTCGTATGGCTCATAGCCTCTTTCAGCCACGAATTTCCGGTTGTGCAGTATTATGTCTTCTATCATCGCGCTATTTCCTCCTGTCTGTTTCTACACATTATAAGCAATTCGGAGGAATGTTGCAAGTGTTATGATGATCCTTTATTCTGTGTTCTGACGCTTGTCTGCATATCTGGCAGTCCCCCAAACGTCAAAGGCGCACGGTCTATTTTTTCAGATAATAAGGATTATTTAAAGGATACCTTTCATCAACAAACAGCTGTATCGCACTTTTTAATTCCAGATCGGTCATCTTATCCATCATATACTGATACATTGCCCTCTTGATTGCTTCCTCTACCTTCCGTTTTTCATCAGCCGGTAAATCATTTCTGGCAACATTTGGAATTAAATCATTACGTGTAATATTTACTACACAATCTCCGATAATAACTCCGATAATCTCCGCGTCTATTTCAAAACCACCATTTTCCAGCCGTATTCCATGCCAATAGGTTTCGTTTTCTTTTTCTCCGTTCCCTAAATAAACAGCATCTGTAAATTCTGCGTAGCGTTCTTTACCTGCCTTTATTAACGGAAATATTCCCAGTTCTACATCATATAAGGCTGTAGTTAGTATTTTACATTCTTTTAAAATGCTTTCCAGGCGCTTATTTTCATGACTCGGCTTTATCTTATGAAACCTTGAAATAACCGTGTACCATTGTGCTCCGCTTCCATTCCAGAAATGAGAACCATCTTTACAGTATTTTAATAATGCCTCATCATATTTTACAGGAAAGTATATGGTTTTTTGCATTTCTTTGGGCGTAAAGATTAATTCTGTATTCCATTTCCTCCATTCTTCATATTCTGCTTTTTCTTCCTCTCTTACTCCCTCTATCTTAATCACCATCATTTGATTACCGTTGATATAATTTCCCAGATCTTTTCCTTCCAGATCTCTGCTGCAAATGCGATGTTCGGCTGAATTGTACTCATAGAATTCCTGTAGTTCATTCATTGATTCTACACATAATTCTGAAAGCTTTCTGCTAATCTTAATAGTATCAGACTGTAGTTCAAGTGATGCTGATATACCGTTTAAATAAGAATCCAGTACGATTGCCCCCTGATTTCGCTCTTCATATTTCTTCAGATTTAATTCTTCTGTTTTTCTTGCGGCATCAACGATAATAAACTGCAGCTGTACTCCCTGATCTAAAAATGTCCTATCTACAAATGTTTTTATATTCTCTGCGTTTTCATCAAATACCTGGAAAACACTTTCTAAATTAAGAATAACTGCGGTCCCTGAATCCCTGATCAGATCCACCTTATTTTTCTTACAGACAAACTCACTGTCGGATTCCAATTCAATTGTAAATCCTTCTTTCTCTAAATAGTGTTTCGTTTCTACTGACACATGGTTCGACAGCATAAAGCACGCTAAAAAGCCTATACCAAATGTGCCAATAGGATGATAGTCTTTGCTTTGATAAAGAAATTCATCTGACTGATAATAGGATTTTCCGATATTAAGAAAATATTTTGTCAGGATCTCATAGTTCATTCCTGTTCCATTATCCAGAACAATCATTTTCTGTTTGTTATAATCTATTATAATCTGAACTTTCGGAATATACGGATTATATTGGTACTTTTCCAGCTTGTCTGCTTCTTCCATCATTACTTTGCATGCATCTACCGAATTCTGAATTAATTCACGTAAGCCAAATTTTTTATTCCCGTATATACTCTCGCCCATCAACAACTTCATTACTGCATAATAATCCAACTGCAGTTTTAAGTCAGAGATTTCAAATCCCTTAGTCTGTATTCTATTATCAATTTGCGGTTGTACAAATAACCGGTATCTTTCCTCAAAGTGGTTCCCTGAGTAACTTGTGCACCACAAAAGTTCATCCGACAAACCAGCTAAATAATTCAAAAATTTCCTGTGTATTTTATAATTGTCACACTGTCCGTAAATTACTACTCTACCCACATGAGTGGCGCTGTCCCGAATAATCTTTTCCCTGTTTTCTATAATATAATGTTGTTTCCATTCTTTATCGCCAAATTCAGTAGGGGATATCAATCGATACAGCTCCATTGGCGCCCTTTTTTCATCAATATCCAGATAATCGCCAATACGTAACAGCATGGCTATATACTGTGCATTTAATCGATCCTTCCCTTTTACCTGGTTATTATCCAAATTTTCAACAATCCACTTTCTATCCATCGTATGAGCCTGACATATTTTTGCCAGTTCTTCTTGAAAATTCCCGTTGGTATATTCCGGTATAAGAAATAAACTCTTATCCATAGACAGAATATGGGTCAGAGCCCGCTCTCCATGTACAGGCCTTATGCATTCCTGTAATGCCGTATTTTCATTTTGAAACTTCTTGTAAATGACGGAATACTTTCTTCCATGACAGACTAATTCATCATTTTTTACGTATTCTATCTCCTCATCATTGACTGCCATGCCTATATCATGAAGCAATGCGGAAGAGATCATACACGTAATTTCTAAATCACTGATTGCTGTTATATCTGTCACAAGCTCATACATATACTGCATTACATTAAGGGAATGTTCAATTCCATGCCCCGTATAATTTGCAAAAACTCTGTTAATTTTAGGCAGCACATTAACTGCATACTCATATATTTTCTCAACATTTATCCTGTAATTACTGTTTCTTTTTAATAGCTCATTATATAACTTTATGTTCTCCAGCATGATTGACCTCCTATAAAGAAAAATTTGCCGTATAAGAGTCCTTAATTATCATAAGTTTACGTCTAATTACAAAAAGTGATCTCAAACGACAAAATTATTATACAACAGCAACGCAATAATTGGTATCCTTTACCAACTTTTTCATTTATTTCGAACATACATCAGATTTTAGCGAAGTTTGAACAGCTGAAGATGAGCTCCCGCTGCACAGCAACAGCGGGAGTTTAATATTTCATATTTTTAAGGATATTTTTTCACAATTACTGTACAGTTTGAAATGTTTTTGTTAAATTTCAGCGCACAACATTGCCCGACAGTTACAATTGTGATATAGTTATAATCAGATAAGTTGATTACGTAACTTTTTTATATATTTTAAGAAGTCTGTCAACTATAAAACAGAATCCGCAATCGCGGCTTTTAATGGAACTATTACTAAAAACAGAACCGATACTAATTAAATAAAAGGAATGGAAAACAGAGGATAACGCGATGGCTGGTTTAAAAAATGAGCAGTGGATAAGAGCACGTTATGAAGAAGTCTGCAGGAATAATCCGGAGGAATACGCCCTGATCAGCATGAAGATCAAACGCTTTCGAATATTCAACCGAATGTTTGGACGGGAAGCCGGGGATGAGTTGATTACCATGATCTACGACTGTGTTGAATCCTGGCTGAAGCCGGAGGAATACATTGCGCATATCCGTTCCGGCTACTATCTCCTCCTGGTTCATATGCCGGAGGACTATGACGATATATTCCATTATATCATTGAAATTAACAGCAGGATCCGCGACTGGCCCTATGACGAGAAATATGGAAAAATATACATGGGCTTCGGTATTTTCCGGCTGGAGCACAATCCTCCTGACTTTCTTACCGCACAATACAATGCCGATATCTGCCGCACAGAAAGCGCCGAATCCGGTCTGCGCAATTCTCATTTTGAAGTATACGGACTTACATACCGCGATGCGAACCTGGGAAACTACAATATGGAGCAGGACTTCCGACCGGCGATCGAACGGGAGGACTTTAAGCTTTATCTCCAGCCTAAAGTGGATCTGCGCACAGGGGAAATCACGGAAGCTGAGGCTCTGGTACGCTGGATCGATCCTGTAAAAGGCATGATCCCGGTCAGCGAATTTCTGCCGGAACTGGAAAAGAACGGATTGATCGGCGATCTGGACTTATACATGTTTCAGCATGTATGCAACACCATTAACCGCTGGCTTTTCATTTATGGAAGGAAGATCAAGATCAGCGTCAACCTCTCCAGCAACATGTTCAACTACCGCTATTTTCTTGATGAGTACAAACGTGTTTATGAAAAAGTTCCCTGCCCTAAGGATTGTATCGAATTCGAGCTTCTGGAGAGCATCGTCTTAAACCAACTGGATCTGGTGCAGGATGTCGTGGAACAGCTGCGGGATTACGGTTTTTCCTGTTCTCTGGACGATTTCGGAAGCGGCTACTCTTCGTTCAGCGTGCTGACAAACACGGAACTGAAGACCCTGAAGATTGACCGCTCACTGTTCCGGAATTACTCCGATCCCAGAGAACGGGTTCTGGTCCGCCACATCGTCGAGACAGCCAAGGAACTGGACTTAAGGATCGTCGCCGAGGGAATCGAAACAAGAGAATACGTCGACTTCTTAAAGGAGCTCGGATGCGATTATATACAGGGATTTATCTTCTATAAGCCCATGCCTGTGGGGGAATTTGAACAGCGGTTTTTGCGGGATCATGAGCGGGCACAGGTTGCGCCGCAGAGTATAGAATAACTAAAAGTGGTCATTAAATCTCTCACCAGGGATTTAATAACCACTTTTCTTTTATATCTGTATCGATTCCTCTAATAAAACCTGCAGACCTTCCCCCCTGCCATAACGACTTCCGTCCCTGTCATACAGGATTGTATACGTTTTTCCATGAATCTTTACCCCTTCCAGAAGGAAATATTCCCAGTCCTCCGGGATCAGCGGCTTCACTGCCGGCGGCTCCTGGCTGGGATCGAGCCCCAGCAGGCCGGTGATAATCAGGTCGCAGTACATGGAATGGTTATAGTCCTTTCCTCTCTCGTATCCGCCCTTTTCCGGCTTCCATCCTCCGTCTTTTAAAATAGTTCTGGCTATCCACTCGCCTGTCTCCGGATCCTGGTCCTCATCGATCCACGGAATCTTCTTTCCCTCCTCCGTTATTCGGTGCTGACTCTCTGAATAGCTCTTAAGAATCCGGTAGTAATCCTCCTTTGATACATATTCCTGCCTGTAGTTCTGCAGAAGATTCGCCAGCGCCACCAGCGCCTGCGTCGTCGCAAACGGCCAGGCCGGACCATTCCACAGGCATTCATGGGGCACCTCATAAGCAAACCGGGGATGGGACCGGTCCGCCGTGCGAAGGCCAGCCTTTCCCAAGAAATTCTCCTCCCGCGTCAGGTAATAAAACGCCTTTTCATATCCCGCGTCCGGCAGATTAAAATACCAGGGAATGTATCCGATCAGCTCCTTCACATTTCTGTCTGCCGGTATTTCTTCAAAGTCCATCGTGCCGCACGCGATGAAACATTTCTCCTTACAATCAATCTCCGCCGGAATTACCTGAAAGAAATCGCCGTTCCAGAGATTGTTCTGCACACTTTCCTTCAGCTTCTCTGCCGTCTTTGCAAACCGGGAGGCCGTCTCCTCTTTCCCCGCCTTTTCCGCCAGCCGGGATATGGCGGCAGCATCCGCGTAAAGATAGGAGTTTAATGTCGGCCGGAAACCGGATCCGCTGATGGAAAATTCCATGGCATCCCGGTCATCGATCGACCAGTATAAACCGTTATCCGTTCGATGCTCTTTTGTCCACCACTCAAAATTCGCGATCAGATCATCCAGCATTTCAATCCCGAATCCATAGTCTTCCAACACACTGCAGTAGTCCCATACTGCGTCGGCAATCCACGTGCTGTAAGACCGCACATCTCCGCTCCCTCTCAGCCAGAAACGAATGTAATCCTCTATGATTTTCCGTCCGTTCCTCAGCCATCTTCCCTCCCGGATATGGAATCCGGCTGCGCAGTTAATCGAGTTGTATTTCCCCGCCCACGGCACATCCGGCAGAAATTCGGAGATTATGAATCCCTCCTGAGTCTTTTTTACGTGTTTCCGGTACGTCCACCATCTGAAATAGTATATTTCCTCTATATCAGGCTCCGGGCATTCGAACAGAGGTACATTCTCCCTCATCCAGTCAAGCGCCTGCTCATTCCCAATCTCCTGGCGGTATATCTCCTCGTCCTCCGCGTTAAATCTGTCTACATACTTCTCCAGCACCTTATCCAAAATCATCTTTCCCAGTAATTCCTTTCGGTTTTATTCACGTTCCTAAAAGGCAAAATCATACCCGTCATGCGTCGCCAGCCCGATCTGCTCTAAAGTGCCGTTTCTGCCATTGTACCAGAGCAGCCATTTTCCATCTTTAAACACGGTAAATGGTTTATAACACGCACAGCAGTCAAATCCCTCTTCCCCAGGCGCGATAATCGGATTTAAGGAAGATCGCTCCCATCCTGTCCTGCCGTCTCTCGAACGGGCCATTCCAATCTGTGCGTAGTCCTCGTTATAATACCCAATATAAAACATGTAATAGTGTTCATCTTTTTTTAGTACCTGGCAGCCCGCAGCCTTATGCTGCTCCCACTCCGTGTCCGGATCGGCACAGAAAATGGGATTGCCGGTAAATTTCTGCCAGACAAGTCCATCCGGACTCTCGGCATACCCGATCGCATTCGGTTCATACTGTTCGCCCGCCGAATACCACATTTTATACCGTCCTGTCTCCTCATCCCACAATACGCTTGGACACATTACAGCCGCCTTCTCCCACGGTTCCTCCGGCAGCAGAACCGGCTGATCGCTTACCCGTTCAAAATGAATCCCATCCGTACTGACTGCACAGAAAATATGGGAGGTTCCGTCTGCCTCACCTGCTTTATACTGGCCGGTATACCACATATGATACGTATCGCCGTTCTTCACGACGGAAGGACGGTTCAGTTCATCCTCCCAGCCTTCCTCCGATACTCTCGGCCCGATGCAGATTTCCGGCTCCGACCAGTGTATGCCGTCTCTGCTCTTTACAACGGCAACGCTTTTCCTGGGGCGCCAGGAAAAATACATGGCGATTTCCGTCCCTTCATCCAGTACCGCGATATCGAAACACGTCCCGTATTTTCCTCCAAGCACCGGATTATTTTCATACTTCTTCCAATTTCCCTTCGTTCCATGCTGCAACATAAATGATTCAGTCCTTTCTATTCTTTTACAGCCCCAATCGTGACGCTGCTCATAAACTGATCCTGAAAAATAAAGAATACAATAATTAAAGGCAGTGTGACAATCACACATCCCGCCATAACCAGCTCCCACGGTGTGGACCACTGGGAATTCCCGGTATTTAAGGTTGGCAGCACTACCATGATCGGCATGACCTCTGTCCTGGTCAGGAGCATGGAGGGCCATAAGTAGTCATTCCATTTCCCCAGAAATGTCAGAATCGCCAGGGCGACGATGGCCGGTGACACCAGAGGCAGAACTACCTTCTGATAGATGCTTATGTCTCCCGCTCCGTCCAGTCTTGCCGCCTCTAAAAGGGAATTCGGGAGGCTGTCCATGTACTGCTTCAGCATAAACAGACAGAATACATTGGCGATTCCCGGAAAAATCTGAACGGAATACGTATTAAGCATGTGTACCTTGCTGAACATCAGATAGATCGCCGGAATCGTGATTTCCACCGGAATCATCATCGTCGCCAGCAGAAATATGAATATCACATTTTTCCCTTTGAAGCTGTATTTGGAAAATGCAAATGCAGCCAGACTGGAGACAATCAGCGTCAGCAGCGTGTAGACAACGGAAACAAACACGCTGTTTAAAAACGTCCGGACCAGGATTCCTGAATTAAAGCTGACCAGGCTTGAATAATTGGAAAATGTCCAGAATGACGGAATTCCCCATGCGTTTTTCGCCAGCTCGCTCCCCGTCTTAAAGGAATTAACGAGCATGAGCAGAATCGGCACCACCGCTGCGGCAGCGAAAAATGTGAGAAGGACAGAAAGAGTAACCTTTTTTATAGCTCTGCTCATCATCAATCCTCCTTATTCTTCATCAAAAACAGCTGTGCCAGAGAAACGATCAGAATAATCAGAAACAGAATCCAGCCTGCCGCCGAAGCCATTCCAAAATTTCCGCCTTTGATATTGTTGGTGATAATATTCATCACTGGCTGTGCATCCACGGGGATCGTTCCCGTCTCCACCATCATGACATTGGGTTCTGTGTAAATCTTGAACGAACTGATGACATCCGTCACAAATGCAAACAGGAAAATCGGCTTCATGAGCGGAATCGTGATCTTTGTGATCCGCTGCCAGTTATTCGCTCCATCCAGGGTTGCGGCTTCATTTAAATCGCTGCTGATCGTCGTCAGCCCTGCGAGAAAAATCACCATAAACCAGCCCACCGACCTCCAGATAATCAGAAATACGACCGGCCACTTAAGCAGGCCCGGGTCCTCCAGCCACTTCACCTGGAGCCCGGTTATCTGATTCAGTGCCCCTGAATTAGTGGAGAAAATGATTTTAAAAATAAGAGCCGATGCCACAAGCGGAACCACCTGAGGCAGAAATAACACAGGCTTTATGACCTTCTGCGCCCTGCCAATATAACTCGACTGCATGGCCAGTGCGAATAAAAACGCACCGGCCATAACAGGAACAAAGTGTGCCAGGAAATAGAACGCTGTATTCCCCAGGGATTTCCAAAACAAGGCATAGGTCAGGAGGGACTTATAGTTATTAAGTCCGACAAAGGTCGCTTCTCCATACCCTTTATACTTAAGAAAGCTTAAATAGAGAGAGTATCCCGCCGGATATACAAAAAACAGCGCAAACGCAATGAGAAACGGTGTTATAAATAAGTAAGGGATTATCGTTTTTTTCTTCATTCCTTCTCCTGTCTATGATCCATACCGCAGTTATTCAAATGCATTGCCAAGCTGGCTCTTTAAATCCTTTTCTGCCGCAGTTAATGCCTCGTCGATTGAGAGCTCTCCATTTACCGCCTTTACGAAGTAAGGCATCACAATATCCGTTTCCGCAAGAGCCTTCGGGGAATAGTTAAATACACTCATCTTTGATACCGCAGTCTTACCCGCTTCCACAACACTGGTGCCAAAGAACTTGTTCGGTACCTGCATTCTCTCGTTGTCGAGTGCTTTTTTATTGACCGGTATGGAACTGATGCTGTCCCAGATACAGAGGTCACCCACCTCGCTGAGGGTCATCTCCGCCAGCAGTTCTTTTGCCTCCTCCTTATGCTCAGAGAACGATGGAATGACGAATACCGATCCGCCCGCATCGCTGCCTCCGGTGGAGCCGCCGATCTCCGGCCACTGGGCGCAGGCCCATTTCCCTTCCTGTCCCGCCGCGTAAGTTGGAAGCAGAGAATCCTGAGCCAGCCAGGAGGCGCTTAAGGAGCTTACCAGACTTCCGTCTGCGAGTGCCGCTTCCCAGTCCGTCGTGAAGTCAGATACATCCATGGAGACACCGGATTCTACGATTTTCTTATAGTCTTCCAGTACCTTTTTTGTCCCCTCATCCTGTGAAATGATATAGTTTCCATTATCATCCGTAAACCTTGCACCATTACCGCTTAAAGCCATGTAGAATAAGTAACCGGGAGCGGAGGAACCGACATTGCAGATGTATTTTCCAGGGAATTTATCCTGAAGCTTCCTGCCGGCTGCAATAAAGTCATCCGTTGTCTTGATCTCAGCCGCGTTAATTCCCGCTTCTTCAAAGATATCACTGCGATAGAACCATACTCTCGGTTTTAATTCGAACGGAAAGGCAACCGTTGAATCTTCATACCGCATCAGCTGTAATCCGCCATCCGCAATGTCCGCTTCGTACTTCTTGAGAACATCGTTTACGTCGGTCAAAACGCCCTCCCGCGCAAATTCGGGAACCTGCGTATAATTTAACTGAACAAAGTCGGCCACATACTCGCCCGATGACAGGGCCAGTCTGATCCGCTCCGTCACATCGTCGTCTCCCTTTCCTCCCACAACCCATTCCACCTCATACTTCGCTGCCATTTCCGGGTTCTGCCCGAAGAATTCTTTCGTATAATTTTCAATAGTTGCCGTGCTCCCCCAGGTCATGCCGACCAGCTTCACCTTTTCACCGCCTGACGGTTCCGGTTCCGCCTCCGCCTTCGCCGTCGAATCTGCCGCGGCAGACACAGGCGGTTCAGATGTCTTGCTTCCACAGCCTGTCATCATACAAGATACTAATAATACACCTGCTGCCATCAAACCAAACCATTTTTTTCTCATACCCTCTTCTCCTTTACTGTGTTTATTTTATATATTCAATTATATTAACTTGTATTTTTTGTGTAAATGTTATAAAAATATAAAAAGTGTAAAAAACGTACATCACCTGTATATAGGTACGTTTTTTACACTTTTTGTCTCTAAATGCCATTCCCACTTTATCACGATTATTATATAATTCATAGTATGTACTCAAAAAATAAGGAGGCAGTAATGAAAACTCAAGAAAATGGCTATATCATCAATATTTCCCAGCCTTTATCCTGCAGAGATACCGGCAAGTTTGAGGCTCCCTCCTCGGACTGGAGGCATGATGCGCTTCCGCTCGATGATACGTATGAATTATGCGTGGTCACGAAGGGAATTCTGTATTTAAAATACAGGGGTATTTCCTATTCCATCCACGAAAATCAGTTTCTGCTGATCGACCCCCACGAAGCCCCTAACAATGTACGCCGCGGTTATAATAACAATAAGTGCGACTTTTACTGGCTGCATTTTTATCCCCCCTCCGAGATCCGGAAGACCGAGTTCGAAAATGTGGACTTTCCGTTTCTGGAGGCCGTCAATGAGATTTTTATTCCCAACCAGGGAACCCTGATTTACCCTGAGAAAATAGCAATTTTTATGAGGCAGCTCCAGGACACCATCCGTTCCAACTACAGTTTCCTGGAGGTCAACTACTTAACGACGCTCATCCTGTGCGAAATCAGCAACCAGATCTCCATTCTGAAGAGCGACGAGGAGGCGCAGTTCCAGACCAACACAGGTATCTATAACAGCATTATCGACTTCATCGACGAAAACCTGGACAAGGATCTAAAGCTGAGAAACATTGCCAATAAATTCAACTACAACGAGCAGTATATCGCCCGGCTGTTTAAGAGCCTCGGCAGCGTGTCCCTGCACCAGTATATCCTGAACCAGAGAATCTCACAGGCCAACTATTACTTATCCGAGACCTCCCTCTCCATCAAGGAGATCGCCCAGAAGCTGGGATACCACGACAGCCATAACTTCATGAAAATCTATAAGCGGGAAACCGGGCTGACGCCGTCGGAATACAGGAATTCCTTTCCCAACCGGCTGAGGTACGATACATGACGTACCGCGGCCGCTGCCATCATTTATCCAGCTCCAGGTAATACTTCATTAAATCCACCGCACGCTCCTGTTTTCCTTCATCCCACTGCCTCAGGATGCGGCAGGCCCTGGCGGCGTTCGATATTTCATTTCCGGTCCTCTTTCCAAAGAGGATGTAATCAGAGGAAATCTCCAGGATTTCCGTCAGCTCAATCAGGGTATCAATGGACATTCCACAGGTGCCGCGCTCTATATCACCGTAATAGTGGTTCGCCCTTCCTATTTTATCCGCGACCTCTGCACTCGTCAGCCCAAGCTCTTTCCGCCTTTTTCTGATCCGCCTGGCCGCCTCCACACGATTATACTTCATATTCTAAACCAGCCTCCTGCTGAAAATTCCGGCTGGCGCCGCAGACTTTTTTCCTCAGCTGTCTGCTGGTCACCGTTATTTCTTTCAAACACGCTTCACACCGCTTCGGATCGTTCAGAGAGAGGACCGCCACGTCGGACAGCCCGCCAATGATATTGGCCATGGAGTGGACATCCTCGTTTAACTCTGATACAAAGCAGGTGAGCCACTGTTTCATCTGTTCCACCCTCTGAAGCTCTCTGATTAACAGCTCCGATTTCTCTTCCAGCTCCTTCCGGCTCCTTCGTATGTCCGTTATATCGTAGAACACATTCCAGATCAATGGGACTCCCCGGTAGGTCTCCCCGGAAAACCGGCCGTTCATGGCAAGCCATACCGTCTTCCCTCTTTTCGGTTTTACCGGACACTCGAATAAGTAGCCTTCCTTTTGTTTTTTCCACGCTTCCTCTATCTCACTGGACATGTAGTCAAACGTCTCGCTGTCCTTCCTGTAATACTCATCAACCCGGTTACGATACTTTACATAAAACTCATCTTTTGTATAACCGGTCAGACCGTATGCGTAATCATTTGCCCACAGGATGGTAAAATGCTTGTCAAAAAGATGCTTGCTGACCCCAAAATGCATCACTTCTATAATCATTTCATATTCATTCACCTTACCGCCCCCACTTCGTTCCTTTCTGAAAAAAACTTCCTGTTCATCTCTTCCTGAAACTGCTCGAATTCCCGCATTTTATCCAATGCGCCGCATATCTCGCAGACCATGTCCTGCTGTCTTCTCTTTCGTTTGCATTCACTGCATATCATAGGACCCTTCCTTTTTTTCTGTTTAAGATCTTACCTGATCCAGCCAGGCCGGGCACTTTGCTGTCTGGCTGGTTATTGGTACAAAATTGGATTTCCACCTCTCTGAGCATCCGCTGAAGCTCCAGGGCACTGCGAAAACTGATGTAATTTCTGCCGGTAATCGGACACCGGAACCTTCCCTGCATCGTGGCATTGCCTCGGAACAGAACCTGAATCTCAAGAATTTCCCTGGCCGCCGGCGCCTGGGCCTGTAACAGATCAGACATTCTGTGCCAGTCTCCGGCCATTTTCTCCAGTTCGTTTTTCTTCCGGGACAGTTCCTGATACCGTTCCTTTTCCTCTTCCTGCAAAAAACGGGGAGCCATGGAAAGCATGGGGGTACCAATCCGTTCACAAATTTCGTCTGTTTTCAGGATCAGCTGGTCCATTCCATAAAATAAGACCGGCTTTCTCAAATAGCGGTTAATAATCTGCCCGAAGAGCTTCTCCTCCTTCTGTCCGTGAATCAGAACCAGCATGATCCCCGCCCGGTCCGTGCCGGTCAGCTCCTTAAACCGTGCCTCCAGTTCCTGTTTTTCTACCATACATCTATCCTCTCTCCACCGGTTTTTGACCCTCGCGGCAGTCATCAGACGGACCCGCAGGCGCGCCCGCCCGACTCGTTGTCCGCGGGAATAAAAGTGGGAACACGTTCTGCTGTTTTCCGCTCTCCGGTGTTCCCACAATCATTTCTGCCGTCAGCGGACCATTACGGCGTTTCTCTGATCCATCTGCCGTTTTCATCTACCGGATACCCATCCGGAGTGATTTCGCCCACATACAGCGATCCGTATGGACGCCCCGGCTGACTTACAGGGCTAAAGAAATACCAGCCGTCACCCAGCTCCTGCCAGTCTGTAAGCATTCCTCCGGTAAACTGGTTCAAATAGTACCATTTGCCGGCGTCCTGATCAAAATACCAGCCGATCTTCAGACGTCCCTGCTCGCTTCCGGGATCAGGGACCAGATAATACCACTGCCCCTCAGAATCCTGATACCAGCCCGTGTCCATGCAGCCCTCCGAGTCGAAGTGATAGGTGTAAAGCTGCTGCGAGTTTTCATATCTCACATTTACCCAACTGTCTTTGACTCTCGCGCCGCTTTTCAGGACGAACATCCATCGGTTGCTTCCGGTTCCGCTCTGTTCTTCGGTTCCGCCCTGCACCCAGGAACCGTCTGTTCCGTTAAAATACGTTCTGTAACGGTTAAAGGACTGGCCGGGTCCCAGGACTCTGCCCGATCTGCCGGAACCGGAACCACCGCCGGAGCCATTTCCACCCGGGTTATCCGGGTTGTCCGGGTTATCCGGGTTGTCCGGGTTATCGGGATTGTCTGGATTATCCGGATTGTCTGGATTATCCGGGTTATCGGGATTATCCGGGTTATCGGGATTATCGCCGCCCGAACTGATGGTGTCCACGATTCCCTTTAATTCCTCATAGGTCTGTAAAAGCTCTTCCAGCGTTGGTCGGTAAACTCTGTTTACCACTTCCAGCGCCGTATCCACCGCAGCGCTTAGGAGCTGTCTGTTTTCCTCACTGACCGACGTATTGTTCATCAGCGCCTGTGCGACAGCAATCTGATCCATCAGCTTCCGCCTGGCCGCCTGCCACTCTGCATCATCCGCGGCCTGGTACCGGACATGGAGAGTCAATGACCGCGTGACCGGTTCCGACACATCATACTCTGCCGAAGCCCCGGATACTCCCAGTCCCTGATACTCGTATACAATTCCGGTAACTGGGTCTGTGTAGTCTTCAAAAATAGCCAGATCGTTAAATTCCTCTGTATCTTCCAGCGCGGTGCCTGATTTCACCTTCACCCGGTGAACAGCTGCTCTCTTGCCGTCTATAATTGTTATTTCATGCGCCTTCAAATACGTCAGCACATAGGTGGACCCAACCTCGGCATCGAAGGATATGGTGCCCCGGAATGCCTCACCGGTGCTGTTGGGATCCGGTTCCATCGGTATCTGCGTACAGCTTGGCGACCCCTCCGGGTCATCGATCTTCCAGAGCCTGTAGTCCAGATATCCCAGCAGATTGTTGTCGATCACACCGTACACCCGGATATCCGGCTGGGAGTTTCCGTCGTCCGGTAGCTCCTTATTGGTTCCGCCCACCTTTCTTGTCAGGGAAGAAGTCAGCGTCCACGGCACTTTCACGAGTTCGCCGTCCTCTCCCATCTCCTGCTTCACTGCGTTGGATTCCGAAGCCTTCGGCGGCCTTCTGTTAAATTTCACCGTATATTCCACATCGATTCCCTGTGTCATGGCTGTCTGATCGCTGGTGTTGGCAGTCAGCGCCTGTATCAGGCTCTCCTGATAGTTCCCGGATAAATCCAGAGCCGTCTTACCATCCTTCGGCGAAAACTCCACCGATGCATTGCCCGGTGTGGCCGTTGGCGGCGACTGGTAAACGGCCTGCAGCACGACATTCTGTCCCGGCATGGTCACCGGCTGATTTCTTCTCGCCGCAAAGAGCTGCGGGGCTCCAATCAGGGTATTCCACTGCTTAAACGCCTGTCCGTTTCCATCCGTGGTATCTGCGTTAATCTTTACAATATCTCCCTTTCTTACGACAGCGTTCACAGCGTGTGATCCTATCTCCAGTGCTGTGCCGTTTCTTACGATCTCATCGATGTATCCGCCGTTTGTCAGGGATATGGTATACGTCTGCTCCTGCTGATCACTGCCCAGAACGGCTACCTGTGTTCCCATAATCCGTTTGTCGGCGGCCGAAGCCGTTTCTCCGGTGTGTTTAGCAGTGACCGTGTACAGCTGATCCGGCTCCAGGCCTCCTAAGAAGACTGCTCCCGTGGAACCGGCGGCTCCAATCCAGCCGTCTCCATCAGCTCCCGGCACCTGGATCACGTTTCCTTCCGCGTCCAGAATGCCGTATAGGGTATTCGGCGCGGCCGGGTCGATGGTAATCCGCATCTTTCCTTCTGAGGAGTCTGCTCCCACCTGATAATTGCCGCCTAAGGCCGGTACAGTCACCCGGGTAGGTGGTCCGAAATCGAGGGGATCCACGCTGTCCGGCAGGATCGTTCCGACGGTCGGATTCGCTCCCATGGCCAGCTCATACGCGTAGTAGGCTGTACACGGATACAATCCGATAAAATCGCTGCTTTGCAGCTGAACGCCGGTCTTAACCGCCAGTACGCGGTGATTCTCATCCGTCAATGCATATCTGCGCCCTTCATTTGCTCCTGATACAGAGACCTTTCCACGCCCATCCTGGGCCACAGCGCCTCTCGCATCCGGCATTGCAAGGATTCCGTCGTCCGGCATGCTGACCGGAACAAACCTTGCCGTATAATGCTGGTCAGCCAATACCGTCTGGCTGTCCTGCACCCGGTTTCCGCTCTCATCAAACCATCCTGCAAACGTATAATACGTATCCGCTACGGGAGTCGGAAGATTCAAAGAGGTCCACAGCGCTCCCTTTTCTGTGTGAATCGAGGTCACTCCGGTAAGCGATCCGTGATTTCCGGCTTCAAAGCTTAAGTCAAACCACTCATTGGGATCTTCCTCAAAATTTGCAAACAGCTTCGTCGCCTGGGTTATGGAGAGACTTCCTTCCAGCCGCTCTCCTGTCTTATCACTTCCATTTCCATTGGCCTTGTACCAGCCGTCAAAGAGGTAATGGGCCTCCGGAGAAGCCGCAATGCCATCCGTCAGTTCTTCGATGGTATAATTCCCGTGCTTCTTAAAACGGGGAGCCGTCGTCCCGGAGATGGATCCGTTACTGCCGTTATAATACTCAAGCTTCGCCCAGTATGATTCGTCCGACAGGTTTTCATTATATGTAATCGTCACGATCCCGCCCTGCATGTCGCTGTTTAGGGTAAGCGTTTTCGCATTGGGGTCGAAACTGTTCTGATTTCCGGTAAAATGCTCGTCCCATCGAATGTTGGGCGGATAATCATAGCCCGTCTTCTGTTCCACATCGATCACGACCGGAGTCGCAGGGGTGATATCCCGTATCTCATCATCCTCCAGCGGATTTCCGTGGTTATCCAGCCTCTTTACCTGAAGCCTCGTATGGAAATTGGGATCAATTGCATACTTATAAGTAATTGTTATGGGCTGATTCGCCATCTTTCCCTTAAAATGGTTATTTCCGTCAAAATGGCAGCCCGCAGTCGCCGCCGAATAGATTCCCTGGCCTGCTAAGTCATCCGTCCCCTCAAAGCCCGGTTTTATCTCGCTGCTCTGCAGCGTATATGCGTTGATCTGCGCGGGTGCGATATCGATCTCCGCCTCCGCCGGAAAGGTAAAGGTGTCCGGAGTCTTGATGGGCGTTCCTGAGGAATCCACATACTCGACGTTCACCGCAAATTTCTTCGTCGGATCGGGTTCATACCGGTACGCCACCGTCAGATTGTCATTGGGCATATTGCCGCGCACCGCGTTTGTTGCCGAGTTGATGGAGGCCCCGCCATCCAGGCTTCCCTGGCCGCTGGCTTCCTCATACTTCCGCACCCGGTTATTTTTTATCAGCACGGACTTTAAACGGTATCCCGGAATATCTCTCCTGTAGGTGGCAGAGATCGGGGTATTGGCCATAACCGACCGCGTCCAGTCCGGCGACTCATAAAACTTCCAGAGATCCGCTGCTCCGGCCGCCGGCCATGCATTCTCATCGGCGCCGTTATTGTTGTTGTCTCTGCCGGTATTTAAATCCCGGTAGTGCATCACCGTAAATTGAAACGGACTCGTCGCATTTCCTTTCCACACAGCCTTGTAGGTGCTCACCTGCGAATAGGGAAATGCGTACGGCAGGGAAAGAATCTTGTTTCCCGCCTCGTTATACCAGCCATCAAACGTGTAGCCGTCCCACACAACATTAAATTCCGGGATTTGCGGCCTCTGTCCGGATCCAAAATCTTCTCTGGGTATTCCGTTAAAATCGGCAGAGTCCGTCAGCGGATGCCCTGCCTGTCCCGTAGCAAAGGAGACCCCGTCTGCCCTTCTGGGCACGCCGCTGTAGCTGGAATGGATCAGGCCCGGGCCCGCCTGGGGATCGAATTCAATGACAGACGTCTCCCCATAGTTGACCGCATACGCCGGAATACCCGGGGCAGCCATGGAAAATACCATGACTGCCGCCAGAAGCTCCGCCAGCTTTGCTTTCAAGTTAAATCTTTTTTTCATCGAGTTCCTCCTACTGAATCCATGCACCGTCAGCGTCCGTTGCAAAGCCATCCGGTGTTTTTTCGTTTTTATACATGGAACCCAGCGGTCTTCCTTTTCCTCCGCCAAAATTCCAGTTTTCCTTAGTCGGGTTGTACGTGTATACCCCGGCCCCGGCCGTTTCGAAATAGTACCATTTGTCTCCGATCTTTCGCCAGCCCACAGCCATCATTCCGCCTTCCGGAATCAGGTAATACCAGTTTCCATCTGCACTGTCGTGGTGCCATCCGGTCTGCATTCTGCCGAATCTGCCTTCTTTTTCCGTGTTGCAGTAATACCAGTTTCCGGCCTTATCCCGGATCCATCCGGTCTGCATGATTCCCTTGTCACTAAAATAGTACCATCCGGTCCTGTCCGATGGATTGCCGCTTCCGTCCACGGGATACTTGATCCACGCCCACATTCCGCTTAACCGCATTCCTCCGGTCAGAACGAAGGCCATCTGTCTCTCTTCTCCCTCGGGCGCGCTGACTTCCACCCAGTTTCCGTTGGTTCCAACTACGTAGCTTTTCGGCGTATTTGTGTTAAAAGGACTCTGTTTTGTTCCGTGTCCGCCACCGCCGCCGCCTTTGTTGCCGCCCTTGTTTCCGCCTTCCTGAATCTCGTCGTAATGGTTGTAACGGTCATCCAGGATCTTTTCATACGGCTCGGTTTTCTCCTTCAGTTTTTCCAGAGCCGCTTCCAGCTGACCGGCCGTTGCCCTTGGATTCTCACGGTCCAGGATCTCCAGCGCTTCCTCCACCGCGTCTTTCAGCTTTCCGCTCTCTTCCAGCTTCAGGAAGTGGTCATCGCTGATCCGGATCGCTTCCTGGATCGCCTCCTCCAGCTTCTTTCTGATATCGTCCACTTCTTTTACATTATCCTTATAATAGGCGTATACGTACGTCTTTCTTCGGATCGTTCCGGAGGGGTCAAACTCCTTAAACCGGTTCTGGTCATAGCTCCATCCTTCATATCTGTATTCCGCTCCGGTGGGGCTCACAAAGTATTCCACCTGATCCGCCACCTGGCCGTACACGTCGCTGTAATAAATGTCATCCGGCGCCTCCTCACGGCGGACCTTAAAGGAATAGCGGTACCGGTTCTCAATCGGCAGGGCCACGCTGTTTATGAAGTACACGCGGTACGCCCGGTTATATACCATCACATACCGGCTGCCAATATGGGCCGTGAAGGTGAAGAGCCCTCCCGTGGTCTCCGGGTCATAGTCCAAATCAACCAGACTCGCTTCCGTCTCACCGGTAGACGGGTTTTCTGTTATTTCATACAGCTGGTAATCCATCATGTCGATATCGTCTTTTCCCATCTGTATGTAAGTCCGGAAGGAAGCCTCAGGTTCCGGGGTGCCGGCTACCTTTCTTCCATTGACATACCGTTCCGCCAGCACATCCAGTCCCCAGGCGCCCTTATAGGCCTCCTCATGGTTCTGGTCGTAGTAGCCGGAGGCCTTTACCGCATTGGATTCCGACGCTTTGACCGCATTCTTTCTGTATACGATCTTATACGTCACATCGGCGCGGTTTACATCGATCAGCTCCCGGTCCGCGTTCGTCGTCAGCTCTTCCTCCAGCCTTGGAATCTCATTGGGATCCAGCGCTGTTTCCTTCCGGCTCCCGCCTCTCACCTCATCCACGACCGCAGCGTTGCTCGGTGAGGCGACCGGCTTTTTATAGACTGCGGTCAGCACCACATTGGCGCCAGGCATCGTAAAGCTGGTTTCCCGGGCGGTTGTCTTATCGCCCAGATTTCCGGCGGTTCCGATGGTCGTCTCCCAGTGAGAAAATGGATTTCCAGCACTGTCTGCCGCATCGGCCGTAATCCTGACCCGGTCACCCTTATGGGTTTTCTCGTACCGCTCTTCGCCGACGTTTTCCTCCGCCACCTGCAGGATCTGTCCGTTTACCGCCTCAACGATATATTCAGGCAGTTCCAGTTCTGCGCCCGGATCGGTTGTTATGACGCTTCCTGCCTCTTTCCGGCTCTCCGCCGTAATGTCCGTCTGTCCCACAGGGCGGGCCACCACCGTGTACTCCTGGTTATAATCCAGTCCCGCAAATTCCAGGGAAGCCGGGCTTCCGGCCGGCTTCTTCCAGCCGCCTGCGCCGGCGGATGGCACTTCCACCACATGGCCATTGCTGTCAAGCACCGCGTATTCCGAATCAGGATCCGCGGGTTTGATCACCAGGCAGGTTTTGCCTTCCTCTTTCTCATCATAAGTAATCTGGTAATTCGTCTCCAGTACAGGTGTCAGCGCCTCTGCCGGCGCACTTAACTGCTCCGTGATCTCGTCGATCTGACCGCCGGTCTGGACCTGGGTATACTCATCGGCCTCATAGATCCGGTAATACGCGCCCGGATACAGATCATCAAACGCCACGCGCCCGGACAGCTCGTTTCCGCGAAGCACCTTAAGGATCTTACCGTCAGTGTCTGTCAGAATATACTGATATCCCTGCGTTGTGTGAAATACGGTGACGCGGCCTTTCCCCTGGCTGTTTAAACCGGCCAGCACTTCCGGCTGGGCCACTTCCGTTCCAAATACATCGGGGTCCGGACGGAAACGGATGGTATACGTCTGCCCGTTTGCGAGAGCCATTTCCCCATTTACAGGCGTTGATCCCGCATACCAGCCCACGGTCAGGTAATTTACCTCCGGAGTGTACTGCGGCAGGCTGCCTGTGATGTCTCCCCACTTCTTGTCAAAGGTGGTATGAAGACTCACCGGTTCTCCCGCATTGATAGTGCCGTGGGCGCCCGCCTCAAAACGGATATCCACCCACTTATCCGGATCTTCTCCGAAATAAGCCGTCAATACCGTATCACCGGTAATATGGTAGCCCTCTCCAAGCAGCGTCTCACCGCCGTCGAGCATTCCATTGTTGTTTGCATCCACAAACCATCCTTCAAAACGGTAATAATTATTCGCATCGCCTTTCGGCATCAGCTTTTTGTCTGTCAAAGTTTTCAGGGTATAGCCGTTTTCCGCTCCCTGATCACTTCCGTCATCGATCAGGGCACTGGTCCGGAAGCTGCCGTTTCCAACAGCCTGTACATCCGGAGACATCCCGTCCGCCGCGGAGAGTGTTCCGCCGGCTCCTGCGCGGTAGGTAATGTCCGCCCAAAGGGAGGCGGTACGGCTATGGCTGTATTTCACGGTCACACTGTCATTCGGCATGGTTCCCGTAAAATCATTTCCGCTCCAGCTGATCTTATTGGTTACCGGGCTGATGGCCTTGGCCGCCAGGCTGTAGCCGTAAGGCTGTTGGTATTCCATTCCGCCCTGCGCACAGGCAAGTCCTACCGGTTCTTCCGCCTGATGCATGTGGCGCAGCGGTTCCCTGATATTTTTCAGTCTGTCATCCTGTGTCTGGTTGTCCACATATTCCACGGTCAGGGGATAGCCTTCCTCTGTCGGTTCATAAATATAGGTAATGGTGACCGGCTGGTTCGGCATCACGCCCTGGTACTGGAAGCTCCCGTCAAATGCACCGGTGAGGGCGCTGACCAGATTTCCATCGGCATCGTCTGCCGAATCCCCGGCATCAATCCGCGCATCCACACACTGATACCCGTATTTCGTCACCGGACCGGCGGTAATCGCCTCCTCCGGATAGCGGCCGCTGGTCTGGTCGGCCGAGACGACGGCTCCCCCCGTAGTCTGATGGCGTACCGTAAGCTGCGACTGTGCGGCCGTGTTGCCGTAGTCCACCCGGTAGCGGTAACGCACCGTGGCATCCTGCCCCGGCATCTTTCCTTCAAACTGCCCGCCTGATCCGTTAAACGTACCAATCGGTACGCTGGTCCCGTTAAAGTTATACGTCTCCGGCGTCGTTCCTGAGTCTCCCAGGTTCCATACGTAGCCGTGTATCGTTTTCTTCTGTGCCTGGATCGGCGTCTCCACACTGTATGCACTTTCCGAAGTATTGGTCTGGAATACAATCGATCCATTCTGATTGGAGTATTCCACAGTATAGTTAAATTTCACATTGGGGTCCGATTCAAAAATCGCGTAATACGTAATCGGTGTATCTGGAAATACTGCCGGCAGTCCCGTAATAAAGCTCGGGTTATTCCAGTCATTTACCGTACTCCAGCCGCGGAACCGATAACCATACCGGCTGACACTGGGCAGAAGTGCGTTGACGCTGTTGCCGGCCATTCCTGTCAGGGAAGGTGGTGCCGGCGTTCCGCCGTTTGCCTCGAAATTAATGCTGGAATCCACTTTTCTGTACTCGTAGTCAATCGTCACATCCTGGTTCGGCATGGTTCCCGTTACTTTTCCAAAATCACTTCCCGGTGTGAGCTGAGCCTGAAGCGAGGTAAATGCCCCCTGATCAATAGTCACGCCTTCTAATTCATATCCTGTCACTTGCGGCGGCGCGGCGATCTCTACCGCCTCACCCGATCCACGGGTAATTGCCGGTATCGCAGGCGCTCCTGTGATGCCGCCGCCTGTGTTTACATCTTTGATGAAGGATGTAATCTGATAGCCATTTTTCTTCAATACCGTGTTTCTGTCATGGTTTGCTCCCGCTCCCGGTAAATTGGACGTGCCGGTGGTTATGTAGAGTCCGGTTCCGTCACTGCCTGCTCCATCTGCGAAAAAGTTATCCACAAACGGACTGGGCGATATATTCACCGCGCTTCCCGTCAGCGGCACAGCTATCTTTACTTCCTGATTGGCCTGTGTAGAAAGGCCACCGGCCGAGGCTTCCGGCAGCTGGGCGGTCGTCACGCCGATGCTCGTGGTATCCAAGTCGCTCTCTACCGTCATGTATTTGCCGGCGGCCAGATAGACATTGGCCTTTGCGCCGCCCTCATTCGTATTGTCCTCAATCACGATCCGGTTCTGTACCGTAAATTTCCCTGTGCTTTCAAAATTCACGGCCCCCCGGTCCTTCGTGACATTACCGGTAATCGTTCCGAAATTCATCTCCAGGTTTACGCTTCCGCCTGCCTGAATGGCGCTTCCCACACCGGGTGCGGATACCCTGTTGTTCTGCAGCACCGCCCCGCTCATCACACCGATCGTTCCGGTGTTTCCAGTTAGGATCGGAGCGGTGTTGCCTGCTGCCCCGGTCTTGCTGCCGTCCAGCACAAGATTGCTGAAACGCATGGTGCCTCCGTTGGTATTGAACATCGGTCCCGACACCAGGCTGGAACTTCTGTGCAGTGTGATGATATCGTCGATCGGCGTTCCTGAGCGGTTGTAATCTGAGCTCATAAACGTGATATTGGCGCCTGACGGAATGTTGACCGTTGACGTCAGTTCACCGTAATCCTGTATATAGATATAACCTACATTGCTGCCAATCTTATTGATTGCAGCTTCAATCGTCTGTAACGGTGTATCGTAAGCACCCACATTGCTGTTGTTTCCGTGGGCGGCCGACACATAGTAGGACGGCCCTTTGGCTCCAAACGCCACCCGGCGGACTGCCGTCTCATACGGGCGGAGCGGGATAGTCCAGGAATAGGTAAGCCCCGAATCCAGCCCCGCTACGCGGTGCGGTCCATCCGTGAAGTAATAATTAAACCTGCTGTTATACTGTCCTACCCATTTCGTTGTAGGCTCTGTCACCCCCAGGCTGCTGTCATTGTAGATACAGTCAAAGGTCTGCTGCGTCTGTTCATTGACCATGTGAAACCCGCGGCTATTGGCTTCCAGAGTGGAGGAGTCCGCCGGGTCTCCCGCACCCGCCCCGCTTCTTCCTCCCACCTGAACGTCCGTACCGCTGGCCAGCTGAATCGGGTTATTCGCATTGGTTTTGTTATATACAATGTAGTCCACCAGAATCCATTTCTGATCCAGACTGGGGTAGACCTTCATCTGTACTTCAACCCCCAGGTCGTCAAACGTCTGCACTCCGCCGTTGGTTGATATGGCTACATTCTTTCTTCCTCCTGCGCCGCCCTGTTTCTGTATCACCGTCTCATATCCCTGGTGGCTATACGTGGTGATAACTGATTTTGACCTGTCTCCCGTGTAGGGATTATCAGAACCGATTAAAGCGGCATTTTCGATGCCTTCTATGTCAAATTTTCCGGTCGATCCCTGATTCCACTTATAAGCGGTCGTCAATCCGCCGCCATTGGTCTTCATCCCCTGTGCAGGCTGAAGCTCTGTGCCCGCGGCCCAGGCTGTCATGGCCGTGCCCGGTACCGACGGCAAAAGGGTCAGGGTGACTGCCAGCAGCAGTGCGGTGCCCCTCTTTACGTTCCGAAGCAGTCTTCTCATAACTGCCGGCAATCTGCCTTTTCGAAATCCATTCATTGTCTCCAACCTCTTTCTACTCAAAATTCAATCGTTCCTCGGCGGGCAGCTGATCCAGAACCGGCTCCGAATCGTATCCGGCAATGAGGCCTCCGGAATACTTATCGTCCTTATCACTCCCGTCGTAGTGGTAAAATCCCTCACCTTCCTCGCCGTTATGCCACTTCGGCTTTGAGCTGTCGTCTGTCCTGGCGGCAAAACGTCCGTTCAGGATGATCAGCCAGCCTCCGTCTCTGTCTCTTACCACCTTCTTCTGTCCGGATACCACATTTCCCCTGGTATCGACCACCCGGTAAATGTCCTCGTCCTCCCGGACGACGCCATACCCGTACTCTTTATCCGCTTCCAGCTTCAGGCCATTAATATAGTAGGCATTTTTCCATTTGCGAATCTTATTCCGGTTGCCGTAAGCGATGCCGCTGCTGCCAAATCCAAAGGTAAAGACTCCATCGGACAGCTCCACCTTTATATCCCCGCCGGTCTGCATGGAACCGTCATTCAGTTCATCCGGTGCGAACAGGTACAAATCCGCCTTTTCCAATCCGTAAAGGTCTCCGTTTTTAAAATCTTCAGACGTCCAGTCATCCGTGTCATACTGGGCTACAAAGGTATCTTTCCCATCAAACAGTACGAATCCTGTACGCATTCTTCCGAGTCCGTCAAAGGCGTAGCTTCTGCCGTTGACCTTCCTGATCCGGTTCCGGTAAACCTCTCCGTCCTGATCGGTATACCACCAGCTGTATTCCCCGTTGCTGTAATCCTGTTCGTCAAGATTTTCGGAGGGGCACATCCAGAACCAGGTGTTTCGCAGCAGGCGCCCGCCGTCATAGCCTGCAAAGTATTTTGCAGATTCCGAGCTGGTGGGGTTACTTCTGTCCGCGTCGCTGACGCTGGCTACCCGGCTCCACCACGGCAGCATAATTCCGTATTCATCGAAACCATAGGTTGCGCCGTTGATCACCTTCTGCTTCACCCTGTCTCCGCTGCTTTTTATCCGTTTAAAGTTGTTGTCAAAATACAGCCACAGCTCTTTATACTCGGTGTAATCCCGTCCCGTTACGCTGCTTTCCAATTCATCGGCGGCCCCCAGCTCCATGGAACCGTAATCGAGCCAGGTGCTGCTCCACAGCGCTCCATCTTCACCGGCGTAGTATACGCCCTCTGTCAATGGATTCTCGTCTTCTGCCAGAGGGCGGCCTTCCTCATTCAGCCATCCGGTGAGCATTTTCCCGCTCTCATCAAACACGTATGTTTTTCCGCCTATCTCACGTTTAAAACCGCCGGCTCTCCGGTATGCCTTTCCATTGCTGCCAAAATAGTACCAGCCTTCCTCATAACCTTCCTGCTGTTTTCCATCTGACCAGACCCAGCTGCCCTGAACGCGTCTTCCATCTGCGTCCACGTAATACAGGCCGTTGCCCCGGTCAATAAAACTGTCCTTTACCATCTGTCCGGCCGAATCCAGGTAAAACCAGGCTTCCTTTGACTGCTTCCATACATCAGTCACCGGCTGGTCCTGGTCATCTAAATACCTCCATTCTCCGCCGGTACTCTCCCAGCCCTCCACCGCATATGCAATTCCGGTCTGAGTTTCCGAAAGGAGTATGGCAGCCGTTACAAGTACAACCGCCGTCAATGCAATCTTCCTTTTTTTCATCCTGTTATCCTTCCAATTTCATTTGTTTATCTATGTAAACCCTCGAAAGGGATTATTTTAAATACACATCCTTTTTCTGCCGCCCGAACTCGACTGCCTCCTCGTGGGAGGAGAAAAAGATGTCAAGGCTCCTGTCTTTTATCGCCTGTCCAATGTCCTCCGCCCTGTAGGTCACCCCTTCGATCTCGAGGTAACTCCCCAGGGGGATCACCTGCGGATCCACCGCTATGGTATAGCCTGACTTCGGGACGGTCTCCATCTTTGTCAGCTTTATGTCCTTTTTCCCGCAGCAGATATCGCAGCTGCAGTAGCCGGTGATCTCGAATTCTCCGAGGTATGTGGGAGGTGCCGGAATGGCGGCGGCCTCAGAGGTGCTCTGGGCGGGCTCCTTCATGGCTGCCGGCGGAGGCCCCGAACCTACGGGAGTCTCCTCCTCGGACACGGTGATGACGAGGGGCGGTACCATAATTTCCTTCGGTTCCAGCGCCCCTTCGGAAACGAAGGAATATCCCGCTGTCAGGACAGCCGCCACCGTACTCATCACAGTCACAAGCTTCATCATCCGTCTTTGAACCTGCCGCCGTCTCTCCGCTTTTCTGAATTCGGTCATCCTGCGGCACTTTCGGCCCGAGGGTGTTCCACGGCATGTCCTGTGTCCGGTCACAGCGTTTCGTGCATGGAATCTCTCTCCATCTCTTCTTCCGTGATCAGCTTCCACCTGTGTTCGCCCAGGCTCTTGTCCCATGTAATATCGCAATATTTCCACCCCCCATCAATCCATACCCGATTCCACGCGTGATTTCCCTGATAAACCGGTTCGCAGGTCAAGCCCGCCATTCTGCACAGCGTCAGGTATGTGGAAACGTAGCCCCAGCATACAGACTGCCCCTTCATCACAGCGTCATAAATCGTTTTATTTTGAATGGCTGCATCATAATCCACGTTTTCGTATACCCAATCGTAAAAAAATGCCGCCTTCTCCCCATCTGATAGTCCAAAACCGCCGGCTGCGGTCTCTTCCAGCTTTGCTGCTACCTGCCTGTGCTGACTGACGGCCTCCTGGATATCATCACACCACGCATAAATGGTGACGCCCTCCGCGTCCCTTCCTGCCGCAAGCCGTATTTCCTGTTTCCCCCAATAAACGTACCGGTAAAAATAACGACCAAATGAAACGGCTTCTTCCACCGTATCAAAAGTAATACCTGTATTTTTTTCCTCGGCTGTCCCCTGATCTTCACTCAGTTTACGGATCAATGCTTCTCCAAGAGTTTCATAGACTGGAATCCTGCTTCCCATCACCCGGATATCTTTTCCTTCCGTTTCAGGATTCATCCCGGAAGTCTCCTCCCGCGCCGGCAACTCCATTCCATACACCGGCATACAGGGGCGAAAACAAATCAACAGCAATAAAATCAAAAGGGCGCACGGTTCTCTGATTTTCCTCATCCTTCGTTCTCCGTTCCGGTTTACAACCGAATATCTCTTTTGTTGTAAAATATTGGAAGAAGAAGGAAAAAAAAATCGTTTCCGCGGATAAAACCGCAGAAACGATCAAAAAATTGCATGATTATAAGGCAGATCGAAATTTTTAATTTGTTCGGTCTGCTTTTTGTGTCGAAAAACAAAAATATATGTAGGAAAATATAGATTTTAAAATTAATATGTAGTATAATCAGGTTGAATTCTTATTTTTATTTCTATATTTTACAACAAAAGAGATAGTCGGTTGTATGATGTAACCAACAGCCCTAATTTCTCCAACTGCTGTCTGTGTCTGTTTCCGCTCTCCATCGTATAGATCCGCGTCGTGTTAATATCCTGATGTCCCAGAATATCGGCTAATTTTGACAGATCCTTCTCTGCCTCATAGTACGTCCTTGCAAATAAGTGCCTTAAGTTATGCGGGAATATCTTGTCACGTTCCACGCATGCCGCCGCGCCCAGTGCCTTCATCTCCCTCCATACATTGCTGCGGTCCAGCGCCTTTCCGTTTCTGGTTCTGAATATTGCCCCCTCTGTGATTCCTTTTCTCATCGCATACTGCTGCAGAATGATGCACAGATTTTTGGTCAAAAGGACGGTTCTCACTCTCCCCTTACACTCCACCTCCGCTCTGCCTCTCTGAACCGCCTCCACTGAGATGTAGGCAAGCTCCGATATTCTGATTCCACTGGCACAGATGGTCTGAATCACAAGCGCCAGTCTCTCGTTGCCCTTTTGGGCCGCCGCCTCGACCAGTCTCACATATTCTTCCTTAGACAGCTCCCGGCTCTCCTGGCAGAAAGAAGCCTTTCCAATTTTTAAAAAGCGCACCATACAGTCCTTCCAGTTGCAAAACTGAAAGAGGCCATTTAACGCCGTCAGCGCGCCGTTTACAGAGATTGGCGCGTAATGTCCCCTCAAATATTTCTTCCATATTAATACCCGTTCTTTTGTCACTGGCCTCCAATCCAGATATTTCATAAACTGGATCAGGTGATACCGGTATTTTTGAATGGTTTTCTCACTTTTTTCACAGCCCGCAAGCCACGCGCAATAATTGTCAATCAGTTCTATCGTAATAAGCTGTTTTCCTATTTTCCTCATGATGTCCTCCGATTATGGTCTCCGATAATGATTATTGATGTCTTCGTTATTTTACCCGAATAAAAAAAAGGCATTCAAATATCCATTGCGCCCGGATATTTAAACACCTGATTTCCTTCCATCCGCTTTTATTGGATATTATACTTCGTCCTCGCAACTCCGGGTTTTGGCACAATTCAATTCTTCCGCTAAAAGGGTAAATGGAATCTTCCCGCTCTCGTGATCTTGTTTATGAACAGGAATATTATTAAGTTTTCCAGTCTCATCATCATATTTCAAGATGGCTGCTTTTCTGTGAAATTCTTTCATCGCTCTAATCTGCCAGAGGAAATGGTTCCCTTCCTATGTGAACAAAAAAAACAGGATACATTCCTGTTTCCTGAATATGGTATTACCAGCTGCAGTATTATACACCCCCCTATAAGCATGCCCGGCGCCTTGACGGCGCAGCGCGGCATGGTATCGTATGTCTGGCTAGTGTAAGAGCATACTCAGCATAGCACATTCTGTTGGGGGATGCAAGGTTTGGATTTCGGCCAGATGGCGGATGCCCGTAAACTACTAATCTTTTCTTATCGGATCGATCTCCCTGCACACTTCGCGCATGTGTTCCAGGAGTGCACGGTTCCTCTTCTCCGGACTGAGATTATGCATTTCAAACGGATCTTTTTCCAAATCATACAATTCTTCCAGATCCCCCTGATTATACACATACTTTATCCTGCCTTCGACCGCCATCTTTCCCACATGCGGAAACGCATGGCCATAGGTCTCTGCATAGACAGCAGTTCTCCAGCCACCTCCACCTTTCTCGAAAAGAGACAGCAGATTGAGCCCATCCACCGGGCCGCGGAAGGCCGTTCCCGCAGCTGCCAGCACCGTAGGAGCCAAATCCACATTGGAAACCAGCCTGCTGCACACCTCCCCTTCGGGAAGCACGCCCGGGTACCGGATGGCAAGCGGTATCCTCATAATTTCCTCCGGCATATAGGCAGACTTATCCGTATGACCTCCATGGCATATGCTTTTCCTCCCGTCTGGTTACCATACCTTTAAAGTCCAGTGTATCAAATCACTGCTGAATACCAGCGCCGACTGATATGATATCCCATCAAAACCGGTATAGAGCATATGGTACTGCCCCTGATGCCAGAAAAAAAGCGGAGTATCCACTGCCTTCTCGTCAAATGTTCCCGGTATTCCATTAGCTGTCTGGTTAAAAGTAAGCGTCTAAATTTCGGACGGTAGTTCTTATGGTAGGTAGTAGTTTTTTACTTCCAAATCAAAAAGTACCCCGGCTACACATAGTAGATGAAGCACCTTAATATTCCACATAGAATTCAGCCATTTTCAAGTTCATCGGTAACCCGGGAACCCAGAAGGGCTTTCACCTCTGGATTCCACGGTGTAAAGCATTCCAATTCCTCATCGGACATTCGGTTATTCGGCTGCTTCTCCAGTATTAGTTTTAGGTATTGGTAGACGTTTACTCCATTTGCCTTCGCGTTCTCTACCATTGTATAGATGACCGCACTCGTTTCGGCTCCTGCCGGGGTGTCACTGAACAGCCATCCCTTACGTCCTACGACAAATGGGCGGATCGCATTCTCACTTAGATTGTTCGAAAAGCTGCATCTTCCATCCTCCAGATATCTGGACAGATACGCTTCTCTGTTCCGGATATAGGTGATCGCTTTCTCCATCCGGGAGCCGCGTGTCGGTTTCTGCTGCTCCAGCCACGACAAAAATCCATCTATAACAGGCTTCTCTTTTTCGAGTCCTGCCTTTCGGATGGCTTCATAGTCCCCGGCATGTTTCTTCCGGATTTTATCT